>Ga0114129_10000363_pt1 | contig 52419 bp, 51 predicted proteins | sample RhiMetdeltSRZDD1_FD_80071 | JGI IMG/M metagenome (GOLD analysis project Ga0114129, IMG submission 80071) | Populus rhizosphere microbial communities from Tennessee, USA - Rhizosphere MetaG P. deltoides SRZDD1 (version 2) (version 2) | ecosystem: Host-associated > Plants > Roots > Rhizosphere >...
AGCTTAGCCGGCCGGGACACGGGTATAGCCAAACGGCCGATGCTGATGTTACGCTGCGTTTGTAGCTCGTCCGCTTGATTTCCCCCGTGATCAAGCGGACGAGCGCTTTCGTGTCAGCGCTTATACAGCGGCTATTCAGCGGCTATTGAGTCGGGTTCGGCGTGTGCGGCTGCCGGCCGAGCTGATGCCAGTCGGTCTCGGCCATGTCCACACCGTAGTGCCGGGCCGCCTTCTTAATGTTGGCGAAGGCCAGGTCCCGCTCATCGTCCGAGACGTCCTTCACCTGGTCGAACCGGGCGATGGCGTTGCGAACGTGATCGGCGTCGGTCAACGGTTCCTTACGCTTGTCCGGAAAGGCGTACACGGAATCGGGCAGCTTGTCGCGATCCTTGGTCGACAGCTCGCCGTGCGCCTCCCTCGGCTTCCATGTCGTCCTCATGAAGGTCCGCGTACCCACCGTTCCCGCAGTCAAACTAGGCTCGCACGGTGACCACGAACTGGGCCGGCAACGTCACCTTCGGCGCACGCCGGCTGCACCGCCCCACATCCGTTGCGCAGGTACAGGAGATCGCCGCCGCCGCCGATCGCGCCCGCGCCCTCGGCACCGGCCACTCCTTCAACCGCCTCGCCGACACGTCCGGCGAGCTGATCTCCACGCTCGCCCTGCCCTCCATAATGGACCTCGACGGCGGCGCGGTCCGCGTATCCGCCGGGGTCCGCTACGGCGAACTCTCCCAATACCTCCAAGCTCACGGATACGCCCTGCGCAACCTGGCGTCGCTGCCGCACATCTCTGTCGCCGGTGCGATTTCCACGGGTACGCACGGCTCCGGAACCGGCAACGCCAACCTGTCGGCGGCGGTCACAGCGCTGGAGCTGGTCACCGCGTCGGGCGATCTGCTGCGGCTGGACCGCACCGATCCCCGGTTCCCGGGCGCCGTGGTGTCGCTCGGCATGCTCGGCGTCATCGTCGCCGTCACGCTGGAGGTCGTACCCACCTTCTCGGTAGCCCAGCAGGTGTACGAGGACGTGCCCCGGGATGCGGCGCTGGCCGCGCTGGACAAGGCGTACAGCGTAAGCCTTTTCACCAGCTGGACCGGCACGGACATCGACCAGGTCTGGGTGAAGGCGACCGAGCCCTTCGCCCTCGACCGCGCACCGGCGGACGGGCCGCGCCACCCGATCCGCACGATGCCGGCCACCCACTGCACCGAGCAGGGCGGCGTGCCCGGACCCTGGCATGAGCGGCTGCCGCACTTCCGCCTGGACTTCACCCCGTCGTCCGGCGACGAATTGCAGTCGGAGTACTTCGTACCGCGAACGCGGCTGGCCGAGGCGCTGGCGGCGCTGGACCCGATCCGCGACCGGATCGCCGCCATCCTGCAGGTCAGCGAGGTACGCACGATCGCCGCCGACGATCTGTGGCTGAGCCCGTGTTACGCGCGCGACAGCGGGGCTTTCCACTTCACCTGGCGGCCGGACGCCGGCGCCGTACGCCCCGTGCTGGACCTGATCGAGGAGCGGCTGGCGCCCTTCGATCCGCGGCCGCACTGGGGCAAGCTCTACCGCCATGCGCCGGCCGATCGGTACGCCCGCCGCCCCGATTTTCTCGCGCTCGCCGCCCAGCTGGATCCCGGCGGCAAGTTCCGCAACGAAACCGTCGACCAGCTGATCGTCAGGCCGTGAGGAGGACCGCGCCGAGGGCGGCGAGGGCGGCGACGTTGATCCCTTGCAGCCACCGGCGCGCCGCCATGATGCGATCCATCCAGACGCCGACGGCCGGGCCGACGATGCCGCTGAGGATGGCCGCGCCCAGCAGCAGGGCTAGGCCGGCGCCGTACAGGAGTCCGATGTAGACGGGCACCAGGCCGAGCGCCAGCGCCAGTGACATCAGCCAGATCGCGGAGGTTACGCGGAACGTGCTCACGCCCGTGCCGATGTCGGTTCCCCAGCCGAACGCGAGCAGGCTACGACGGTGGGAGTACTTGGCGCGTTGCGGTGTCTGGCGGGGAAAGCCGAGCAGCGACACCGTTCCGCGGAGGAACGCGTGCACGTCGAAGCCCAGGAAGACCACCAGCGCGGCGGCCAGGACCGCGGTCCGGGTCGCGCTGGGCCAGTCCGCGGCACCGGTCAGCGAACCGGCCCCGGCCATCACGACGGACGTGAGAGCCGAGCCCACGACCAGACCCGCCACCAGAGGAACGAGCCAGTACGCGTAATTGCCGCGTATGCGCGCCGGAACCTGGCCGCTGACCAGCGGCGCCCGGATCTGACCGAGCATGGAGATGCCTCAAGGACTGGCGAACTGCGCCATGCCTCCGACGAACGCGATGACGCCGACGAGCGCCGTGGCTAGCAAATCCACCCACCCGCGTAATTGGAGCAGAGCACGTCGGAGGTCCAGCAGGTGTTCTGCGTCGTGCACTCCTGGCACTGGTAGCGCCAGCCGCCCGAGCAGCACCACCAGTACTGGATCCAGTAGCCGCCGCCGTGGTTGATGCAGAAGTTGTAGCAGTTGGGATCCGGGGACTTGGCCAGGAAGCAGCACTTGTCGTCCCACTGGGTCGACGCCTCGGTACTCCGCTGGGCGGTCAGGCGGTCGAGCTGGGCGACGAGCGTCTGCAGCGTACGGGCGCCCGGCTTCATCCACCAGGTGCGCTGTGGTTGTGTCATGACAAGACCTCCGCTTCTTTCCTCAGCCAAGCGAGTTCGTCGTCCAATCTCCGGCCGGAGGGCAGCGTGTGCGCGGCGACGACCGTGCCCTCCCGGACCCGCAGGACGGCGGGCGTGATGTTGACCCCGACCGACTTCGACACGGTGCCGTCGTCCAGCAGCACCCGCGAATCGCCGTCGAGGCTGAAGCGCGCCAGCCATTCCTGGCCGGACTCCACCGACTGCGGCGCGAACAGCAGCCAGGTCGACAGTGGAACGCTGCCGGCGAGATGCTCGGCGATGGTGCCACAGGTGCTACAGCGGTCGGACAGCACCAGGATGAGCCCGCGATCCTGGCGCAGCAGGTCGTCGGGGAGCCCGGCGGACTCCGGCAGCCGCTTGGGCAGATCCATTTCGAGGGCGATCGGTGAGTCGTAGGAGCCGGTGTCCTTGCGGACCTGTTCGAGGCCGCGGTAAAGCTCGATGACCGCACCGAACAGCAGGAAGATGGCGATCGCGAAGACGATGAGGATCGCCGCTACCAGATACGTGGTCATCGGGACTCCTTCGCCGCGCGTACCGCCTTGCCGTTGTGTCCCATGGCCTCCAGGGTCGTGGGCGGCAGGGTGAAGCGGATCAGTCTGCTACTGGCCGCATTGACCCGGCGCGGCGTCATGAGAGCCCGGCGGTCGGCTCGGGCCCGCACGACGGCTCGCCACAGCCGGAACATGGAGAAGCCCAGTACCGCCACGATCGCCAGGTAGACGACCGCGACGCGCTCGTTCGGAGTGGCCGGCGCCCACAGGTTCACGCCGGCCGCCAGGAAACCCCACAACGGTACGGCTTTGATCTGCCGCCAGCCGAGCTGACGATCCTTGCCGAGCGACCCGAAGCATGCACAGTGGACGTTCGCGCGGATGCGGAGGGCGTATACGCCAGCCACAGCGAACACGACGCCGATGCCGAGAACGCTCAGGCCGGCCAGCGGCCGGGGCACCGGTGCGATCATGAACGCGCTGACCAGAAGCTCGCTGAAGCAGACGGCCAGCCACCACGGTCGCACCGGACGCAGACCCAGTGCTTGCAGCACCGACCGGAATCCCTCACCCGAGCGCAGCTTCTCCAGGGCGCTCGTACTCAGCAGGCAGACGACCAGCACCCGGGCGGCCGCGCCGACGATCGTTCCCACCGGGCCGCGCGCCTAGGCTTTGGTGGGCACGACCGCGGCCAGGCGCGGACCCTCGGTCACGTTGGCGACCCAGACCTCCATCCGGTCGGACAGCCGGACGACGTGGGTGAACGGTTCGGCGATGCCCTGGTCCACGCGCCCGGACGCAGCGGGCTGAACGACGACCAGATCGCCGGGCAGGAAGTCCCAGTCGGCCGAGAAGCCCCGCGTCGGCACCGCGATGTCCTGCGCGGCGCCGTCGAGCCGGACCCACATCTTTTCGCGGGAACCGCCCCGCACTTCGGCGAGGGATCCACCACCCAGCTCGGTCGAGGACGCACCCGGAGCGGCTTGCGCGGCGGCCGCCGCGGAAAGCCCGATTACGGGTGCGGCAGCGGTCGCGGCCGCGCCGGCGAGAATTTGACGACGGCGGAATCGGAACGCCATGGGGACACCACCTCACGCCCGGCCCATTTGTGGGCACTTCGAGGCCGCCCCAAGATGCGACCCCGTTGACTTACTCGCATCTATAGTTACTCGCATCTATGTTTGAGAATAAGCTTCCAGCGCGGCGGTGTGTCAAGGGCGGTCTGGCAAAGATTTCACTATCTGGACGATTTCACTATCCGGACGGGACGGCCTCGCGCCCGGGTAAGGTTCGCTGATGTCCCGTCGCCCGGCCGTCGTCGCGGTGGCGATCGCCGCCACGGTGATCGCCGGCGCCGCGGCACTGGTCTACATCTTCGCCTCGCCGTCCCCGTCGCAGCTATCCCCGTCGTCATCGCGATCGCTGCCCTCGCGGTCGCTGCCGTCGCCGTCGCCACTGCTGCGGCCGTCACCGAACGCGCCGGTCGCGGCCGACCCGGTCCTCGTCGGTGCCGGTGACATCGCCGACTCCGGCAGCGGTGACAGTGCTACGGCCGCGTTGCTGGACGGCATTGCCGGTACGGTCTTCACGGTCGGCGACAACGCTTACCCGAACGGCACCGCGTCGGAGTTCAGGCGGTACTACGAGCCGACCTGGGGCCGGCACAAGGCGCGTACGCGGCCCGCGCCCGGCAACCACGACTACCACACCTCCGGCGCCACCGGGTACTACGGCTACTTCGGCAGCGATGCCGGACCGTCCGGCCGCGGCTACTACTCCTACGATCTGGGCACCTGGCACATCGTGTCGCTGAACTCGGAGGTCAGCATGGCCGCCGGCTCAGCGCAGGAGACCTGGCTGCGCGCGGATCTGGCCGCCACGGCTCAGGCGTGCATCCTGGCGTACTGGCACAAGCCGCGGTTCACCTCGGGCACCACGCACGGACCGGAGATCTCGACCGGCCCATTGGTCCGGGCACTGTACGACGTCCGCGCCGACGTCATCGTCACCGGACACAACCACCAGTACGAGCGCTTCGCTCAGCTGAACCCGAGCGGCGGGCTCGACACCGCCAACGGAGCCCGGCACTTCGTCGCCGGCATGGGCGGTGCCGGGTTCTACGGCTTCGCCCGGATCCTGCCCAACAGCCAGGTACGCAACAGCAACACGCACGGCGTACTGAAGTTCACGTTGCACGCCACCAGCTACGACTGGCAGTTCGTACCGGAAGCGGGCAAGACCTTCACCGACAGCGGCACCACGAGTTGCCACTAGGAACTCACGTGGACGGCGTGACCGGGGACCACATGCCGAGCCACTGCTCGGCGCCCCAGGCCTCGAACCGCTCTACCTCAGTGAACCCCAGCTTCGCCGCGAGACGCATCGAGCCGACGTTGGCGGTCTGGGTGGTGAGCACCACCGGCTCGCCGGGAAGCGCGCCGGCGAGCCAGCCGAGTGCCGCCGCGCACGCCTCGGTGGCGTACCCGAATCCCCACGCCTGCGGCAGGAACAGGTAGCCGAGATCGGCCTTTCCCAGGGCGGCCGGACGGTGCCTGGTGGCTCTTCTGAGCAGGATCTGGCCGATCATCGATCCGTCGAGATCAACGACGAAGTTCCCGGGCCACCGCTCGGGCACCTCAGGCGTCTCGCGTTCAAGCTCGTCACGCGGCCGGGGACCGCCGAGGTAGGTGTGCACCTCTGGCGAGGCGAGCAGCTCGATGAACGCCGCCCGGTCCCGGGCCTCGGGCTCACGGAGCACGAGCCTCTCGGTCCTGATCGGCTCCGGCGGCCAAGCCACGGATCCCAGATCTTCCATCCGCGCACGCTAGCACCTGCCGAAAGTCAAGGTCTGGCCGGCAATTCACCATCTTCAGGTACGCCGGGAAGCGGCCGATGCCGAGCTTGGTGAACGTGCCGGTGACGGTGTCGACATAGCCGAACGACTGGCTCGTGGCGGTGTCGCCCGTCAACGGCGTGACGCCGATCAGCAGCCGCCGCGAGTCCGGCATCCAGACCGGTGTGGCTCTTGACCGTGCCGACCCGGCAGTTGAGGATTTCGGCGGTCTCGGCGTCGCTGTGATCCTCGAAGTACCGCAGGAGGACGACGGCCCGCTGGCGTACCGGCAGGGCTTGCAGTGCCCGCCGCAACGCGAGGCGCTCAACGGCCTGGTCGGCGTGGTCGGCGTCGAAGCGGCGTTCTGGCAACTCACCCGGCATGGTCTCGACCATCTGGCGCCGGCGCCACGCACTCACTTGCAGGTGGTACACGACCCGGCGGGCGTACGCCTCGGGGCTGCCGTCGGCGAGCCGGGGCCAGGCGCGGTACGTGCGGGCCAGCGTGTCCTGGACAAGGTCCTCGGCCAGGTGGCGGTCACCGGTAAGGAGGTAGGCCGTCCGCAACAGGGCGGGCGCTCGGCCCCGGAAGAAGGAATCGAAGTCGTTGGTCATCTGCTCCACCACGGCCGGGTCATCGCCCACGGCACGTCGGCTCAGCTCAAGGCCGTGATGGGCGGTCAGACCATCGTTGTACGCCCAGCGGACCCGGCGCGGCACCCCCATGATCCTGTTCAGATCAGGGATATTGCACGGATCTTGGGCCAAGATCCGTGCAATATCCCTGATCTGAACAGGATCATAGGGGTCGGGATGGTGCTAGATCACACTCATGAGCAGCCGGACGGCCGCCCCGTAGTCCCCGGTGACCTGGGCGTGCTCGGCGTTGGCGAGCCGCGCGGCCCAGTCAGCGGGTGCGCGCCCGGCCACGACCGACTCCTGCGCCCGATCGCGGAGTGCGCCGAGGATCGCGTCGGAGGGGTTGCCGGAGTGGCCGGCCCGGGTCCGCAATCCCCAGCCGTACGGGTAGAGCGGCTGGTAATTCGCGTCACCCACGTTGATCGGAACCTGGCCGGCACTGCGCGGCCAGGTCATCGACAGGCGCCCGGTGAACGGCCGCCGGCCGAACAGGACGTCGGCCACGCCGGCGCCCTCGCTGCCGGGCAGCCACGACGCCACGAGCGCGTCGGCCTCGCCGGCGATGTCGGTGACGATCTGCGGCCGGCCCGACACCACGAGCACGACGCACGTCGCGATCGCGGCGCAGACCTTGTCCACCACGGCCTTGTCGCCGGGCTGGAGGGCCAGCGACTTCTCCTCCTGCTGCGGCTGGGAGCACCAGCCGCACTCGGGGCCGGCGATGTCGCCATAGCCTTCGGCGTACGGTGTCTCGCCGACGATCACCACGCCGACGTCGGAGCCGGCGGCCGGCGCCGAGGCGTCCACGCTGTAGGTGATCTGAGCCCGCGGTGCGACCTCACGGATGCCTTGCAGGATGCTGGTTCCGGCCACGGTGGTGTTACCCGTCTCGCCCTGCCAGCTGATGGTCCAGCCGCCGGACTGCGAACCCACGTTGTCCGCGTTGCGCCCGGCGACATAGATCTTCGCCGTGTCGCTGAGCGGCAGCGTACGCGCGGAGTTCTTCAGCAGCACCTGCGACTGCGCGACGGCCTGGCGGGCCAGCGCCCGGTGTTCGGCGCTGCCGACCTGGCCGAGCTGGTCCGCGCTGGCGAACGGCTGCTCGAACAGGCCGAGCCGGAACTTCTCCCGCAGGATGCGCCGGACGGCGTCGTCGATGCGGGCCAGGCTCACCCGGCCGGCGTTCACCTCGGCCAGCAGCAGCTGCTCGAATGGCAGCGCCGAGTTGGGCTCCATGAACATGTCGATGCCGGCGTTGACCCCGGTGCGCACCTTGTACGCCGTGAGCCCGCCGTTGCCGGGGTCGGCGGGGTCGGGAATCTGGTGGATGCCCTCCCAGTCGGAGATGACGAACCCGTCGAAGCCCATGCGGCCCTTCAGCGTTCCAGTTATCAGCTCCTGGTGGGCGTGCATCTTCAGGGGGTTGCCGACGCCGTCCTCGGTCCAGTCCACGCTGGAGAACGACGGCATGACCGTCCCGACGCCGCGGTCGACGGCCGCCTCGAAGGGCGCGAGGTCGATGCGCTGGAAGTCGGGCCGGCTGGTCATCGTGATGCCCTGGTCGATCGTGTAGCGCTGCTCCCACCACGGCTTGCCCGCGTTGGCGGCGGCCGTGGCGGCGTCGAACTCGGTGTCGCCGTCGCCCGCGTAGTGCTTGGCGGTCGACAGCACCCGGTCGCGGTCGTCGAGCTGCTTCGGCGAGCGGCCCTGCTGGCCGTCGATGATCGTCGACAGCTTCGCTACCAGAGCCGGATCCTCGCTGAAGCTCTCGTACGCCCGGCCCCACCGCTCATCGCGGGAAACGCACAGGCATGGCGAGAAGCTCCACGGTATGCCGGTCGCGCGTACCTCTTCGGCGGTGGCGTGGCCGATGCGCTCGACGAGCTTGGTGTCCCTTGTGGACCCGAGCCCGACGTTGTGCGGGAACACCGTCGCGCCGAGCACGTTGCCGTGCCCGTGTACGGCGTCGATGCCGTAGATCATCGGGATGCCCAGCCGGGTCGACAGGGCCTGGGTCTGGAACGTGTTGACCATCTCGACCCACGCGGCCGGGGTGTTGGGCGTGGGTGTGGAGCCGCCGCCGGACAGGACCGAGCCGAGGTTCCACTGAGCCACGAGCGTCGGGTCGCCGGCGACGGCGCCGCGCTCGGCCTGGGTCATCTGGCCGATCTTCTCCGCCAGCGTCATGCGGGCGAGCAGGTCGTCGACCCGCTGTTCGACGGGTAGGCCGGCGTTGCGGTAGGCGGGTTGCGTTGTCGGTGCCGCGGCGCTGGGTGGGGCGGGTACGAGCGCCGCGATCAGTGCGATCGCTACGATGCCGGCGCGGCGGGCGGGGCCGGGCCGGGCGGTTGGCGTGTCCACTGCGGATCCCTCCTTGGGTCTCGCCCCCACGCTATTGCCGCTTCATCCGACCGTCAATCTAAGCAGTGAAATAAGGCTCTGAACTGGCCAATCGGTCCGGCGCTGGGCGCGCTCCCACGGAACGCCGCCGTCATACCAGCCGGGCGGCTCGCTGCTGGAGGTACCGCTGCTCGGGAAGGCTCGTCGTACGCCGTGCAGCGGCCAGGTACGCCGAACGGGCACCGTCGCGGTCGCCGGCGCTTTCCAGCAGGTGCGCCCGTACGGCGTCGACGCGGTGGTTGCCGGCCAGCCGCTCGTCGGCGGCGATCTCGTCGAGCCGGGCCAGCCCGGCCCCGGGCCCGCTGACCATCGACTCGGCGACCGCCATGTTGAGCAACACGACGGGGTTCGGTGCGAGCTGCTGGAGCAGCTGGTAGAGCGACAGGATCTGCTTCCAGTCGGTGCCGGCCGCCCGAGGCGCTTCGGCGTGCACCGCGGCGATGGCCGCCTGCACCTGATACGGGCCGAGCCGGGCGGTGGCCAGCGTACGCTCGACGAGCGCGATGCCCTCGGCGATCGCACCGGCGTTCCACCGGGATCGGTCCTGATCGGCCAGTGGGATCAGCTCGCCGTCCGGCCCCGTACGCGCACCGCGCCGGGCATCGGTCAGCAGCATCAACGCCAGTAATCCGGCGACTTCACCGTCCTGGGCGCGCAGGGCGTACACGAGGCGCGTCAGCCGGATCGCCTCATTGGTCAGCTCGACTCGGTGCAGCTGCGGTCCCGAGGTCGCCGTGTAACCCTCGTTGAAGATCAGGTAGAGGACGTGGAGCACCACCCGCATGCGATCGTCCAGATCCTGCGGTCGGGGCATCGTGAAGCCGGTCCCCTTGATCTTCAGCTTGGCCCGGCTGATCCGCTGGGCCATCGTCGCCTCGGGCACCAGGAACGCGCTGGCGATCTCGGCCGTCGTCAGGCCACCGACCGCCCGCAGCGTCAGGGCCAGCTGCGAGGGCGCCGACAGCGCCGGATGGCAGCACCAGAAGAACAGCGTCAAGGTGTCGTCCCGGTCGCTGATCTCCGGCCGGCCGTCGACCGGTTCGAGCGCTGCGATCTCGTCCTCGCGGCGGCGGCGAGCGGTCTCACTGCGGATGTGGTCGGTGAGCCGGCGACCGGCCACCGTCACCAGCCACGCCTTCGGGTTCTCCGGTACGCCCTGCTCCGGCCACTGCATAGCGGCGGCAAGCAGCGCTTCCTGCACGGCGTCCTCGGCGTCGGAGAAGTCGCCGTACCGCCGCACGAGTACGCCGAGGACCTGCGGCGCGTACGCACGCAGCAGGTCCTCGATGCGCCGGTCGGTCACATCTCCATCCCGCCGGACTCCATGATCGCGCGTACTTCGATGGCGGTGAGTTTGGCGTCGGGCAGCATGGCGCCCAGTTCGGCGGCTCGCTCGGGGCTTTCGCACTCGACGACGTAGTAGCCGGCCAGGAACTCCTTGGCTTCGATGTACGGCCCGTCGGTGACGGCCGGCGCCTCGTCGCGTACGCGCACGGTCTTGCTGGTCGACGGATCGGCCAGAGCGGCGAAGCCGACCAGCTCGCCGGTCTCCTTGACCAGCTTCTGGAACTCGTCGTGGGCGCCGAAGATCGCGTCCCGTTCGGCCTCCGAGAGCGTCTCGAACAGCGTCGGGTTCATGTAGATGATCAGCAGGTACTTCATGTCGGTCTCCTCACGCGCGGATCTGCTTCACCAGTAGGTCGCGACCGCCGCCCGGTTCTCGACATGCCGCGAGAAATCCCGCGTGAAGAATCTTGCACCATCAACCTCGCCGCTAAGCCGGTCAGTGGGGAAACTCCTCCCCGTGGTACTCCTTGCGCTCGACGAGGACGAGCCAGTTGCCGGAGTTGTCGCGCATGACGGCCTCGACGCCGTAGGGCCGGTCGGCCGGCTCCTGCAGGAAGGTCACGCCTTTCGCGCTGAGCTCCTCGAAGGTCTTGCGGCAGTCGTCGACCGCCAGGCCCACCCCGCCCATGGAACCCTTCTCCAGCTGGCGCCGGTAGAACGCGGCCGCCTCCTCGTCCAGCGGTGGTCCCGGGGTCATCAGGGTCAGCTCCAGCTCGGGCTGGCTGGGGTGGCGTACGGTGACCCAGCGGAAGCCGTCGCCCATGGTGACGTCGGTGGTCGCCTCGAAGCCGAGCACGTCGACGTAGAACTGCTTGGCCTTGTCCTGATCCAGGCAGTGGACCGTGACCAGGGAAACGTTAGTGATCATGTGAGTCACCCTAGGCGCCGCCGCCGGCCGGAGGCTTCTCCGAGATTGCGCGCTTGTCCGTGTCCGGCACCCGGCCGGGCGGGCCGGTGGTGCTGGATGGGCCGGGCGGGCCGGTGGTGCCGGCGGGGTCGAGCCCACCCTTCATGAACAGGAAGCAGCCCGGCACATGCGGCCCTCCGCGCGCCGCCCACCGGTCCCGGTACGCCGTCGGGCTTTCGCCGACCAGCGCCGTGAAGCGGCTGGAGAACGAGCCGAGGCTGGCGAAGCCGACCGCCATGCAGATCTCGGTGACCGTGAGGTTGGCCGAGCGCAGCAGATCCTGCGCCCGCTCGATGCGCCGGCGGGTCAGGTAGCGGATCGGCGTCTCGCCGTAGGTCTGCTCGAAGCTGCGGACGAAGTGGTACTTGGACACGCCCGCGACCGCTGCGATCCGGTCGAGGTCAAGCGCCTCGTAGTAGTTGCGGTCGATGTGGTCACGGGCCCGGCGCAGGTGGACCAGCAACGTGAGCGCCACCGGCCGCGGATCGCCCTGCCCCCTCACCACGACAGCTTATGCGGGCGACGGCGCCACCGGTGCGGTACGCGGCCGTACCGCGGCGGCCGACAGCAGCCCGCCGCACGCCAGCACACCGGGGAGCACGACACGCCTCGGCGATCGGGTCGAACCCGGCGCTTATGCGAGGCCGCCGAGGGTGCCGCCGATACCGTCCACACGGGACAGATCCTGGTACAGCCGGGCCAACTCGGTACGCGCGGCCGCGATCCCGTCCGGGTCGCCACACCGCACAAGATCGCGAGTCGTCACGGCGTCTCAAAGTTCGGCCGAAGGGATGCGGCGACGCATCCTTTTCTGTGCGACGATCGCCCGGTTAGACGGTCCGCGTCCGGTTCGACGACCGGACGATCGCTCCGGAACGGCGGAAACAGGCGAAGAAGGCCGGATTTTCCAGATATTCCGGTCTTGCCTCGTCGGTTAGGCTTTGCGGACGTCGTGCGGCTTCGGGGATCCCGCGACGACTCGGGAGGTGACCGTGGTCGCACTGACATTGCCGAGAGCAAAATGGCCCGAGCGCTCCGGTGCGTTCGGCGTATACACCGCTGTCATCGCGCTCGTCGGCGTGGCGATGGTGGGCTTGCACACCGGCCAGCTCCAGGAAGCGGCGGCCACGCCGGCCTGCTGGCTGATGACCGGCCTGGCTCTCGCCGTAGCGGCGCAGTCCTTCGTCACCATCGACCGGCGCGGTGCACCGATCATCACCTGCCCGAGCCTGTGCTTCACCTTCGCCATCCTGCTGTGCTGGGGCGTCGCGCCGGCGATCGTCGCGCAGACCGCCTCGGTCCTGATCGTCGGGCTGCGGCTGCGGACATCGGTCGGCCACTCGCTCGTCGTCGCGGCGCAGTACGGCGTCGCGTTCGCGGCCGCGTACGCGGTCCTCGCGTACGGCGACCCCAACCCGTTCAAGGCCGTGACCTTCACCGACAAGGCGGTCGACACGGCCACCGTCGCCGGTGCCGTCGGGGCTTGGCTGGTGGCGTTCTACGTGGTCTATCTGGTCTGGCTGCGGCTGCGGTGGGGCAGCGCCTGGCGCCGGGCCACCGATTCGCTGGCGTACCAGACGCTGTTCAAGGCCGCGCTGATCCTGCTCAGCCCGGTGGTCGCGGTGGCCGCCCACGTCAACCCGGTCTACGTCGGCCTCATCTTCGTCCCGTTGTACGCCGTGCAGCGCATGGCCCGCCTGTCGGCGGAACGGGATCGGGCGGCTCGCGTGGACCCGCTGACCGGGCTGGCGAACCGGCGGGCGCTGCAAGCTCGCTTCACTGACCTGGCCACGACCGACAGCCAGCGCCCGCTGGCCCTGCTCCTGCTGGACCTCGACCGCTTCAAGCACGTCAACGACGCGCTCGGCCACGAGGTCGGCGACCGGCTGCTCGACACGGTCGCGCAGCGGCTGCGGCTGCACGAGCCGGCCGACGGCATGGTCGGCCGCCTGGGCGGCGACGAGTTCGCCATCATCGCTCCGGATCTGACCCAGCGCGAGGCGCACGAGCTGGCCACCTGCGTACGCGCGGCGCTGGCCGAGCCGATCCGCATCGACGGCCTGCCGCTGGACATCACGGCGTCGGTCGGCATCGCCGTCTACCCACAGCAGGGCGAGGACTTCACCACGCTGATGCGCCACGCCGACATCGCGATGTACGACGCCAAGCGCCGGGGTGATACGGCGGCCGGCTACGAGCCCGGCTCCGACCCGACCTACCCCGGGCACCTGGGCCTGCTGACCGACTTCCGCCGGGCGCTGGAGTCCTCGCCGGCCCCGGCACCCACCGCGACCGTCGTACCCGGCCGCCGCAAGCCCGAGATCGAGCTGCATTACCAGCCGCAGGTGGCGCTGACGACCGGTGAGGTCGTCGGGGTCGAGGCCCTGCTGCGCTGGCAGCACCCGAACCGCGGCCTGGTGCGCACGGCCCACCTGCTGCACGTCGCCGAGCAGACCGCCGTAATGCAGCTGCTGACCGCCCGGGTCATCGACGATGTCGTGGCTCAGGTCGCGGCGTGGCGGGCCGACGGCCTCTCGCTGCGGGCGTCGCTGAACGTCAGCGCCCGCGACCTCTACAGTGGAGAGATCGTCGCCCAGCTGAGCCGCCGCCTGACCGAGTACGCCGTCCCGCCGGACCAGATCCAGCTGGAGATCACCGAGAGCGCCTTGATGACGGACGCGGCACGGGCGCATGCCACCATCGCCGAGATCTCGTCGCTGGGCGTCGCGGTCGCGCTCGACGACTTCGGCACGGGTTACTCGTCGCTGCAACACCTGCGCAAGCTGCCGCTGACCGAGATCAAGATCGATCAGTCGTTCGTCGGCGGCATGGTCGGCAACGGCGACGACGCGGCCATCGTACGCTCCACTGTGGAGCTGGCTCGCGCTCTGGGACTGCGTACGGTGGCCGAGGGCGTGGAGAACGGGCGCACCTGGCGCATGCTCGGCCAGATCGGGTGCTCGCTGGCTCAGGGCTGGTACACCGCCCGCCCGATGCCCGGCGACCGGTTCCCCGCGTGGCTGGCCCGTTACCGCCACACCTCCGCGACCGTCCCCGAGCCGGCGGTCTAGCCCGGTTCGGCGAAGTTCCAGCTGAGCATGACCGGGCGTCCATCTTGGACACCTCCGGCCGCGCCGTACGCCCGCAGAGCGGCGACGTTGTCGTGCTCAGTGAGCACCCACATGCCGTAGCAGCCGCGTTCCCGGGCCAGTTCGGCCAGCGCCGCGACCAGGGCCCGCCCGATGCCGCGCCGCTGGTACACGTCGAGCACACCGAGTTCGTAGAGGAACATCTCGGTGCCCTTGTCGGGGTGGGTCGTCTCGACCCCGGTGACCATGCCGGCCACGGCTCCGTCGGCGTACGCGACGAGGAGGTGGTGGTCGGGCGATGCGAGAAAGCGCTGCGTCCACTCTGGACGCGATGGGCCGTCGAACACCTCGTCGGCCGCGGCCACCTCGTCAGCGGTGGTGGCACGGCGGATCTTCAGTTCCACCCGACCAACCTATCCGTCAACTCAAGTTGACACACCGGCCGGTTGTCAACTACGGTTGACGCATGACCGGCATCTACTACGAAACGGCCGGCGACGGCCCGCTTGTCCTGCTGATCCCCGGCGGCAACGGCGACGCCGGCCCGTACGGCCCCCTGCTGCGGCTGCTGTCCGACCGCTTCCGGGTGGTGGCCTACGACCGGCGCGGGTTCTCGCGCAGCGAACTGGCCGGCCCCTTGGAGGAGCGGTTCGAGCAGGACATCCGCGATGCGGTGGACCTCATCGACGCGCTGAGCGGCGACGGGATGGCGTACGTCTTCGGGTCGAGTTCGGGCGCGATCCTCGGCCTGCATCTGCTGACCCGGCACCCCGAGAAGGTGCGGCGGCTGATCGCTCACGAGCCGCCGCTGGTCGGCCTGCTCCCCGACGCCGACGACTGGTTCGCCTTCTTCGAGAAGGTCACGCAAACCGGCCGCCGCGAGGGCGCTCAGGTGGCCATGCAGCAGTTCAGCGCCGCTGTCGGGCTGCGTATCCAGCGCCCGCAGGTGGGCGTACAACTTCCGGACGAGGTGGTGGAGATGATGCGCAGGATGGACGCGAACCAGGAGTTCTTCCTGGAGCAGGAGCTGACGAACTACACGCGGCGCGAGCCGGACCGCGCGGGCCTGGCGGCGCAGCGCGACAAGCTGGTGCTGGCGGGCGGCCGCGAGGCGCGCGAGGCCGTGCCCTACCGGCCCAACTTGATCCTCGCCGAATGGCTCGGCCTGCGCGTGCACGACTATCCGGGCGATCACATCGGCTACGTGACCGAGCCCGCCGAATTCGCGGCCACGCTGAGCGCCGACCTGTTCTAGTGTGAGGCGCATGCATCGGACCGTAGACTGGGACGGCGACGCCATCATCGCGATCGATCAGTGCGCGCTGCCGCACGAGTACCGGCAGCTGCGGCTTACCGATGTCGACGCCCTCATCGACGCCATCGCCCGGCTCGCGATCCGGGGCGCGCCGGCGCTCGGCGGTGCGGGCGCCCTCGGCGTCGCCCTCCTCGCCCACCACAAAGATCCGCGGGTACGCCAGGAGGCCGAACGCCTCGCGTCGGCCCGGCCGACGGCGGTGAACCTGCGCTGGGGGGTGGAGCGGGCGCTGTCTCGCCTCGATGAGGGTCCGGACGCGGTCCTCGCCGAGGCGCTGGCCGTCCTGGACGAGGACGAGGCGGCCAACCGGGCCGCGTCCGGGCACGCCGCCGACCTGATCCGGTCGCTGTGTCCCCGCCGGCCGCTGCGCCTGCTGACGCACTGCAACGCCGGCCGGCTCGCCACGATCGGCTGGGGCTCGGCGCTGGGCGTCGTACGCCATCTCGCCACGACCGGCGAGGTCGAGTACGTCATCGCCGACGAGACCCGCCCGCTGCTTCAAGGCGCGCGGCTGACCGCTTTCGAGCTGGCCGAGATGGGCGTGCCCTACCGCATCTGCCCGGACTCGGCGGCGGCCTCGGCGCTGGCCGGCGGCCTGGTCGACGCCGTCATCGTCGGGGCCGACCGGATCGCCGGCAACGGCGACGTCGCCAACAAGGTCGGCACCTACCCGGTCGCGCTGGCCGCCGCACGGCATGGCGTACCGTTCGTCGTCGTGGCGCCTTCGTCCACACTGGACGTATCGCTGCCGTCCGGCGACGCCATCGTGATCGAGGAGCGCCCGGCGTCGGAGGTGCTGTCGTTCCGCGGTATCGGGATCGCACCCGACGGGGCGTCGGCCTACAACCCGGCCTTCGACGTCACGCCGTCCGACCTTGTGACCGCGATCGTGACGCAGGACGGCGTGTGGTCTCCGCCTGGCCGTAGCTCCTGAACTTCGCCACGACCGTCTCGATCTCATCGTCGCCCAGCAGGCTCGGCTCCCCCGCCGCCGCCGCCCGGAGCCAAATGTCGCACAGCCACTCCAGATACAGCGCGCCACGGTACGCCTCCTCGACCGTCGCACCGACGGTCAGCGTTCCGTGGTTCTTCAGCAGGCATCCGGTACGCCCATCGAGCGCTTCGGCCATCGCCTTCGCCAGCTCGTCGGTTCCGTAGGTGGCGTACTTGGCGACGCGTACCGGGCCACCGAAGTGGGCCACGAGGTAGTGAATGTTCGGCACGGTCTCTTTGAGCGTCGACACTGCGGTTGCCGCTGTGGAGTGCGTGTGCACCACCGCTAGCGCGCCGGTGACTTGGTACGCGGTCAAGTGCATCGGCAGTTCGCTGGTGGGCGTACGCTCGCCGGCCAGCACCCGGCCCTTCACATCGACGACGCAGGCGTCTTCCGCCGTCAGATCCTCGTACGCCATCCCCGTCGGGCTGACCGCGATCCGGCGGCCGGCCCGGATCGACACGTTGCCGGACGTGCCGACCACCAGTCGATCGGCGACCATGCGGCGGCAGCAGTCGACGACCGCCTGCCGCGGACCGGCCAGCATCATGCTCATCGTCGCCTCACCGGATCAGCGGGGCGACTTCGTGGCCGGCGAAGCGCATGAAGCCTTCCGGGTCGGGGTCGTCGGGCGTGGGCTGGAGGACGACCGTGTCGGCGCCCGCCTCCGCCCAGCGGCGTACGGTTGCTGCGACCGCGTTCGCGTCCCCGACCGCATAGCAGTCGCGGCCGTCCTCATATCCCCAGCGGGCGCGTTCGGCTTCCATACGCGCTTCGGCGCCGGCTCCGGTCGCGGTGTGGAGGTAGACCGCGATCGTGTTCTCCGCGCCGACCAGCTGCCGCACTTCGGCGACCTTCTCCGGCGTCGAGCTGGCGACCAGGATCGTCCCGTCGGCGTACGCGCGGGACAGGGCCAGCGTCTTCGCTCCGATCGCGCCGGCGTACACCGGCGGGGGCTCGGCCGGCGGCCATTCGAGCCCGACGCGGTCGAGGCGGACATAGCGCCCGGAGACCGTGACCTTCTCTCCGCGCAGGAGCGCGGTCAGAGCGTCGAGGTACTCGCGCAGCAACGTGACAGGCGACTCGACGCGCGCACCGGCCTGCCCCATCCAGTCCTGCATACCGTGCCCGACGCCGACGATGATGCGCCCGGGAAAGAGCCGCTGGAGCGTCGCCGCCTCCATCGCGGTGATCGCGACGTTGCGCAGTGGCACGGGAAGCAGGCCGATGCCGACGCGCAGCCGCTCGGTCCAGGCGAGGGCGGCGGCCGCGGTGGCGACGCCGCTCTCCCAGAAGCAGTCCTCCCACAGCCACAGCTCGTCCAGGCCGGCCTCGTCGGCGGCGCGGGCGACCGAGCGCAGCCGCTCCGGTGGCAGCTGAGGCAGGAACACGGCGCCAAGGGTGGTCATGATCTCTCATCCTCCCGGGGAATAACTCCGTACGTTGTACGTTATAGCAACCATGAAGATCACCGCATCCGCCATCTCGCTTAACGTGCCCGACGTCGAGACCTCGGCCGCGTTCGCCGAGAAGCACTTCGGCTTCACCCGGGACATGCAGGCCGACGGGTTCGTCTCCCTGTCCCGCCCGGACGCCGGGTTCAACCTGATCTATCTGCGTACGGGGCTGCCGACCTTCCAGCCCGAGAGCATGAAGGGAGCCGTGCACGGCGTCCTCATCGCCCTCGTCGTCGACGACATCGAGGCCGAGTACGCCCGCCTGGAAGCCGAAGGTGCGCCGATCGTGACACCGTTGCAGACCGAGCCCTGGGGCGAGCGCTTCCTGCAGGTCGCCGACCCCAACGGGGTCGTGATCCAGCTGGTGCAGTGGGTCGCCGAGGAGCCCGGCGCCTAGCCCGCGGTGACGGTGGGTTCGTGATGCACGGGGAAGGCGACCGAGTTGGCGATGAAACACATCCGGTTGGCTTCCTCGTGCAGCTGCCCCGCCTTGGCCGCCATGTCGCCCGACGCGACGACGATCGCCGGCCGCAACGTGACCGCCGTAAAGCGGCCCGAGCCGTCGGCCGTCTCCTCCATCGTCCCCACTGCATGATCCACATAGGACGTCACCACGACGCCGTTGACGGCGCACAGGTGCAAGTACCACAACATGTGGCACTGCGAAAGCGAGACGACGAGGAGCTGCTCCGGATTCCACCGGGCCGGATCGCCGCGGAACGCGGGTTCGGAGCTGCCCGCGATGGCCGCCCGCCCGTCCGCGGTGATGTCATGGTCGCGGCTGTAGTCGCGGTAGGAGCTGGTGCCCGTGCCACGGTTACCCGTCCAGGTCACCACGGTCTCGTACACATGCTGGTTGCCCACCGCCCCAATCTAGTGCTCCAGCTCGAACCCCGCGTCCTCTGCTACACCCGTCACCTGATCCCACGTTGCCCTGCGGGCGGGAACGCTCACGATGAGAGCCACGGCCGACCCATCCTCGGCCAGCCACACTTTGCGAGCGTCCAACGCCTTATCCGTCTGCCGATAAACGAAGTAGGTACCGTGATGACCGTCCCGCTGCCACGGAAGAGCCGGGCTCTGAAGCTGGATCGAGTGATCACCCATCGCCCAAAGGCTGTCGGGCTGACGAAAATAGCGGTCTCGGTAGCTCGCGCCCTCCGTCACATAGATCTCGACGGTGAGCCCTTCCCTATCCATCTGGCATCCGGTCAGCTTATAGCGCGCGTCGGTGATCAGATCCACATTGGACGCCGGTGAAGAACACGAAGCGTCGCTGAAAAGACCCGCAAGCTGAACCGGGGTCAGCTGAGCGCGCGGAGTCGTCCCGGCAGGTGCGGTCGGCACCGGCGGCGGGTCAGCTTCGGCGCTCGACGGCGCGATGCTGATCACGGCGATGTAAAGGGACAGCGCGACGACAAGCGCCACGAGCGACCACATCCGCCGGATCCAGCGGCGACGGTACAGGCCGAGGAAGTTTGCGCCTCGTTCGCGGCTACGCCGTGAGCGACCAGCGCGTCGAGAACTGAATGTGTGTCGCCCTGAACGACCGAGTTGCCTCGGCCGCGGATCGCTATGGATTTCCGGTGATTGTCCCTCACCGAGCTTCGATACTCCCAGCTGAGGAGCAGTCCGCTGCCGAGAACTGTCGCAATGACCATGGCGATCGCGGCAGTCACCGGCCCTGCTTGTATCTCCACCGCGCACCTCCCGTGCCGAATCGGCCGAATCGGCCGACTTCGAGGATGAGCGCGATCACATTCCGGCAACAGGTGGAAACTGTCCGCAGACAGATAGTTGCCGGCGCCTATTTCGGGATTAGATATACACCGGGCCGTCACAAGGTTGGATCGAGGATGGACGGATCTTACAAGACCGACGATGTGGCGAGGTTCGCTGCGGATCTTCGCCAACTGCGCTTGGACGCACGGTTGAGCGTACGGGCTTTGGAGCGCAATGCCGCGACCGCCGACGTCCCATATTCGCGTACTGCCCTCGCGCAAGCCACGAACGGGCTACGGCTGCCGACCCTGATGCTGGTCAGGTCCTACGTCGCGGCCTGCGGGGGCGACATCAGCGGTTGGGAACGCCGCTGGTATGCCTTGAATGACGTGAGTCAGCCGCGGCCCGTCGCCGCCCTTCCGCCCGCTCCGCCGTGGCCGCAGGAACCGGTCGCCGACGGCGCGGACCCCATGAGCGCAGGCAGCAGTACCGATGCGGTCACGGTCCGCTCCCGCCGGATCGCGATCACCGGTACGCGGCACGTCGTGGGCCTCGTCGAGCTGCGGTACTCCGCAAGCACTAATGCGGCGTGGGGCCGGTTCCAGGGCTACGGCGGCCTTGATCATCTGGCGACGCACCGCCATCAGGTCGTTGTCGACGTCGGCATCGCCCGCGACGACCGGACGCCGGGCGAGCGGTACCGAGTCGAGTACAGCTACGACTATCACTGGTCGAGCCTGCTCATGACCGGTGGCCGGAGCCTGTGGGCAGCGACGGACCTCTACTTCGATGATGAACTCGTTGCCGGCGGTGAGACCGACAAGGTAACGCTGCCCTGACCAACTGCGTCAGTAGATGGATACGTGCACGTGGTTGGTGTGGCGTGCGGCTGGCGTACAACAGCCGCCGTAGGTCCGCCACCCCGACCCGGGCAGCCAGATCTTCTGGTACCAGATCACGTACATGACGGCGAGCCGGCTCGCGTTGTGAATGAAGAACGCGGCCAGGTTCGTGCCATACGTCTTGTCGCCTCCGGTCGCGGCGACGTTCTGGAACCCGCTCTTGGCCGCGGAGAAGTCGCACGCCTGGCCCTTCGGGTGTTCGCCGGATCCGCCGCTGCGGTGGCACGACACGTAACGCGTGAAGCCCGCGGCTTTCGCCTGTTGCAGGGCATGCAGCGTACGCGCGGTGATGCAACCGTCCGTGGTCGGATCGTTGACGGTGCACCCCTCGTCCGGCCAGCTGCCGTCGGGGTTGCGCGGCGCCGGCTTGGCGGTCTTCACCCAGGTCGTCGGGCCCGTCGTCGACTGGCCGTAGCCGGCTTCCTTCAGCGCATCCTCGGCCTGCTTCTTGCGGGCGGCCATCACTTCGCGCTGCTGCTTTTCCACCGCCACTTCGGCGTCGATGTCCGCCTTGGCGGAGTCCGTACGCGCCCGCGCGACGGCCAGCTCGTGCAGCGCATCGGTCTCGGTGGTCGCGGCGTTGTTCAGCGCGATGGCCCGCTCGATGAACTGGTCGGGCGATTCGGCGCTGAGCAGGGCGGTGAAGTGCCCGATCCGCCCGGTCTGGTACGCCGCAGCGGCTATGTTCTGCACCGCTGCGGTCTTCTTCTGCTGCTGCTGCTCCAGCTTCGCGAGCTCGGTCGCGAGTTCCGCCTGGCGTTTCTTGGAGCCTTCGTACTTGGCGTTGGCCTGGACGTAGCCGCGGGTGGCGACTTCGAGGGCCTTCCGGAGCTTGTCGCTCGCGCCTTCGCTGTCGGTCGGTTCGGCGTAGGCGGGGGCGGTCAGGCCGACGATGGCTACGAGCAGGGCGAGCAGCACGGTGGCGCATCGCCTGAACGTCATGCGGTCGGTTCCTTCCGTCGGGGGCGGCCCTGGGGACACGGCCGCACCGACGGTACCCGTGTCCTGGGATTCCCACCAATCGAAGCGACGAATTCCTCCGTCGAGGTCCGTCTGAACGGATGTCGAGATCGGGCCACCCGCTCCGACCCGTTCACACGGAAGACTTCGAAGAGACGGCGATGAGCACCACTTTCGGGAGAGATGTCCACCGGCCCGATCACGCGGCGTACGACGGCGGTCGCGCTGCGTTGCGGGCTGACATCGACGCGCATCCTTCTCTGATCGTGCGGGCCGCCGGCGTCGCGGACGTGCGGTCCGCGGTGGTTCTGGCTCGGGCCAACGATTTGCCGTTCGCGGTGCAGGCAACCGGCCACGGTACGCACACCGCAGCGGACGGCGCCGGACCCAGCGGCTGGCCGCCTGAACGAGACAGCTGATCAGGCGCCGCTGAGCAGGTGCCGCACCCGATCCGCGCCGACGGCGAGCAGCAGCGTGGGCAGCCGGGGCCCGGTGTCGCGCCCGACGAGCAGGTGGTACAGCAGAGCGAAGAACTCCCGCTGCATCACCTTCAGCTCGGGCGTGGGCTTGGTGTCCATGGGCAGCCCGGCCATCTGCTTCGGAACCCCGTAGACCAGGGTCGTGAGCCCGTCGAGCGACCAGTGGCTGTCGAGCCCCTCCAGCAGCAACCGCAGTGACTCCCGCTGCTCGCCGGTCAGCGACGACAGCACCTCGACGTCCGGCGCCGGCAGCACCTGCGTACGCTCCGACGCCGGCACCTGGGTGGTGATCCAGCGGTCGGCGCAGTCCAGCCGCGGCCGGGCCTCGTCCAGGGACGCCAGCGGATTCGCGGGGTCGAGGTCGCGCAGGATCCGCAGCGTCTGCTCATCGTGACCGGTCGTGATGTCCACAATGGAGGCAAGCGTCCGGTACGGGAAGACCCGCGGCGTCTGAGGCAAGGGCCCGGCCGAGGACGTCTCGACGGCCCGCCGGTACGCCGCCAGATCGCCCGGTGAAGCCGAGCCCGACGAGACCCGCCCCGACAGGGCGTCCCATTCGTCGTACAGGCGCTGGATCTCCTGGTCGAACGCGACCTTGAAGGACTGGTTGGGGCGGCGGCGGGCGTACAGCCAGCGCAGCAGGGCCGGCTCCATGATCTCCAAGGCGTCGGCGGCCGTCGGTACGCCGCCCTTCGAGGAACTCATCTTGGCCATACCGCTGATGCCGACGAAGGCGTACATCGGGCCGATCGGGGGCTCGGACTCGAAGACGTCGCGGACGATGAACCCGCCGACCACGAACGACGAGCCCGGCGACGAATGGTCCACACCGGACGGTTCGAAGATCACGCCCTCGTACGCCCACCGCATCGGCCAGTCGACCTTCCAGACCAGCTTGCCGTTGGTGAACTCGGTGAGGAGCACGGTCTCGGCGAACCCGCATGCGGTGCACTCATAAGCGAGCGCCGTCGTGGCGTCGTCATAGGAGACGACCGTGGTCAGATCCTTGTCGCAGTTGGTGCAGTACGGCTTGAACGGGTAGTACCCGCGCTCCGAGCCGCCGTCTTCGTCAGACGCCGCACCGGATCCCTCCGCGGCCGCAGCCTCCTCATCGGAAGCGCCGTCCGACACGAGAACGGGCTTGCGTGTGCGGTATCGGTCGAGAATGGCGTCGATCTTGTCCCGCTGCCCCATGGCTTGCAGGATCTGCTCCCGGTACGCCCCCGAGGTGTACTTCTCGGTCTGGCTGACCGGGAGGACCTCGATGCCCAGCCGCCGCATGGCGTCGATCATGGGCGCCTTGAAGTGCTCGGCCCAGGTCTGGTACGGCGACCCGGGCGGGGCGGGTACGCGCGACAAGGGCCGGCCGATGTGCTCGTTCCACGACGGGTCGACACCGGCCGGCACCTTGCGGAAGCGGTCGAAGTCGTCCCACGACAGGACGTGCACGACGTCGTGGCCGCGCCGGCGGATCTCGTCGGCGACCAGGTGCGGCGTCATGACCTCGCGCAGGTTGCCGAGGTGGATGGGGCCGGACGGGCTGAGCCCCGACGCGCAGACGATCGGCTTGCCCGGCGCTCGCCGAGCCGCATCCTCGATCACTTCATCCGCGAACCGGCTGACCCAGTCGTCCAAGCTCTCCACCACTTCATTCTTCCCAAGGGTGCGGGGGGAGTTTCACGCACCCCCCTCGCTCAAGAGCGCCGCCTCCCGCGCCACCTTCAACGCCTGCGGCAGGCCGGAGACGAGCCGCCCGCCCGCGTTCGCGGTCACCCCGGTGCCGCCCGCTCCCCCGCCGACCAGCCGCGCCGCGTCGCGCAACAGCGTGACCGCGGGCACACCGAGGTCCGCCGAGACGACCGCCACGAGCTGCGCCTTGCCGCCGTCCGCACAGCCCAGCACGACCGCTCGCGCACCCCGTGCCACGACACGCTGGGCCAGGCTGCGCAGCTCCGGTCCGCTCACCCCCGACACGGCCCGCGTCACCACCGGCTCCGTCGCCAGCTCGCCGGCCATCGTCTCCAGCTCCTTTTCGCGGTACGCCGAAAGGCGCCGTTCGGCATCGCCGAGCGCACGCAACCGCGCGGTCAGCGTCTCGACCACCGAGTCGGCGAACTGACCGAACTCCTGGCGGCTCGCGCGAGCGCTCCCCGGCACGACGAGCCGCGTGATCTCACCGAGCACCCGCCGTTCGCGGTCGGCATGGCGGAGCGCGTCGACGCCGACGAGCGCCTCGATACGGCGCAATCCCGAGCCGATCGACGCCTCACCGAGCAGGCGTACCGGGCCCGCCATCGCGCCGTAGCCGATGTGCGTACCGCCGCACAGCTCGCGGGAAAAGTCGCCGATGTCGACGATGCGGACGACGTCGCCGTACTTCTCGCCGAAGAGCGCGGTCGCGCCCGCCTTCTTCGCCTCTTCGCGGCTCGCATGCCAGACGCGGACCTCGGGATTGGCCAGAATCCGGGAGTTGACCTCGTATTCCAGGTCGCCGAGGCGGCCCGGGTCGAGCGCCTCGAAGTGCGTGAAGTCGAACCGCAGCCGGCCCGGCTCGACCAGCGAACCGTGCTGCTGCACGTGGTCGCCGAGGTGCGTACGCAGCATCGCGTGCAGCACATGCGTCGCGCTGTGCGCCCGCGCGGTCGCCGACCGCCGCTCGCTGTCGACCTGCGCCCGCACCTGTTGGCCGACCGTGATCACGCCACTGATGACGACACAGTCGTGGACGTGCAGCCCTTCCACGCCGTAGCGCGTACCGTCCACTCGCAGCTGCGCGCCGCCGCTGCGCAGAACGCCGCGGTCGCCGACCTGGCCACCCGCCTCCGCATAGAACGGGCTGCGGTCGAGGATCACCTCGACGGACTCGCCCTCGACCGCAGCTTCGACGCCGGCCCCGTCGCGTACCAATCCGAGGATTACCGCGTCGCATCCCAGGTCTTCGTAGCCGACGAAACGCGTACCCGTGAAATGCCCGTAGATCTCCGCACGCGGGCCGAGAGTCCGGCGCGCCGCCTTCGCTCGGCGGCGCTGGTCGTCCATGAGCCGCGCGAACGCGTCGCGATCGAGCGTGAGCCCGGCGTCCGCCGCGATCTCCGCGGTGAGATCGACCGGGAAGCCGTAGGTGTCGTGCAGCTCGAACGCCGTCGCACCGGAGAGCGTGCCGCGCGACCGGCCGATCGCCGTGTCGAGCAGCCGCGTGCCCTGCCGCAACGTCCGTTCGAACGCCTCCTCTTCGTGCGCGACCACGCGTTCGATGGTCGCCTTGCGGTACACCAATTCCGGCCACTGCTCGCCGAGATTGGCGAGGACCGTCTCGGTGAGGCCGGTCAGGAACGGCCGGTCGACGCCGAGCAGCCGGCCGTGGCGGACCGCCCGGCGGACCAGGCGGCGCAGCACGTAGCCGCGGCCCTCGTTGCTGGGCACGATCCCGTCCGCGACGAGGAACGCCGCCGCCCGGACATGGTCGGTCACGATGCGGTACGAGATCGCGCGGTCGGATTTCCGATACGGCCGCCCGACGATCTCCTCCAGCCGCTCCAGCGTCGGCCGCACGAGATCGGTCTCGCACAAGTGCTGCGCGTTCTGCAGCACCAGCGCCATCCGGTCCAGCCCCAGGCCCGTGTCGATGCTGCGCATCGGCAGCTCGCCGCGGATGTCGTCGTCGGTGTCACCGCGCAGCAGGTGGATGAAGACCAGACCCCAGATCTCCAGGAACCGTTCGGGGTTGACGGCCGGCCCGCCCGCGCGGCCGAAACCGTCCCCGCGGTCGTAGAAGACCTCGGTGTTGTTGCCCGCCGGCCCCGGCGCACCGGTCGACCAGAAGTTGTCTTCCAGCCCGAGCCGCTGGATGCGCTCGTCCGGCAGGCCTACCTTGCGCCACAGCTGGTACGCGTCCTCGTCGGTGGTCAGAACGGTCGCCCACAACCGGCGCGGGTCGAGCCCGTAGCCGTCGGTCAGCAGCTCGTACGCCCACGGAATGATCGTTTCCTTGAAGTAGTCGCCGAACGAGAAGCTGCCGAGCATCTCGAAACACGTCGCGTGGCGGGTCGTGTGCCCGATCTGTTCGATGTCGACCGTGCGTACGCACTTCTGCAACGACATGGCCCGGCGGTGCGGTGGGCGTACCGACCCGGTGAAGTAGGGCACGAAGGGGACCATGCCCGCGTTCGTGAGCAGCAAATTGGGATCGTCCGGAATCAGCGAGCTGGACGGAGTGAGCGGATGGTCGCGGCGCCCGAAGAAGTCGAGGAAGGTACGCCGGATCAGCGGGGACAGCATGACAGCCTCACGGAAAGGGAAAGGTGTGGACGGGGGCAGGCAGCACACGCCGAGCCGGGCCGAGGGGTCAGACGAGGACGGGGTCCCCGGACACCTGCTCGGCGCGGCTAGCTCGCCGCTCCACCGTGATCATCACTGCACCCTTTCACTGGAACGCCAACCATACCATCGAAACCGCACGGGGAACGCACGAAGGGATCCGCCATGGCCCGACGCCTCCACCTCATCGCTGTCCTCACCGCGGCCGTCGTCGGGCTGGCCTGCACGGTCGAGCCGCCCGGCTCGGACCCCTTCTCCTCCACCGCCCCTTCGCCGGCCGTGTCGTCGACGGTCCCCGGCGAGCAGGAGGACGGCACGATGACCGAAGAGGAGTTCCAAGGCGACCTCGAAGGCGCGATCGATGTGGCCGAACGCTACTGGACCGCGCAGTTCGACGCCTCGGGCAGCTCGTTCACGCCCATCCGCCGCGTGATCCCCTACCAGAGCGCCGGCGAGGTCAGCTGCGCCGGCGAACCGCTGCCGGCCAACAACGCCGTCTACTGCTCGGCCGGCGACTTCATCGCGTACGACGTCGACTGGGCGGTCGTGGTGTTCCGCCGGATCGGCGACGCGTTCCTGTTCTACTTCCTCGGCCACGAGTACGCCCACGGCGTACAGGTCCGGCTGGGCGAGTCCTTCCGGTTCACGGTCCAGCAGGAGCTCCAGGCCGACTGCATGGCCGGGGCGTACATCGGCGACTCCGTACGGGCCCGGGCCCTCAACCTGCAGGACGGCGACCTCGACGAGCTGCGGGCCGGTCTGGAAGCCGTCGGCGACGACCCCGACCAGCCGTGGTTCGCGCCCGGCAGCCACGGCTCGGCCGAGCAGCGTACGCGGGCCTTCTTCAACGGCTACGAGAACTCGCTGTCCGCCTGCGACCTGTAATCCATCGGTCCGCTTGACAGTCTCCGAGGCGCGCGGCAGGCTTCTGTGAACGTTCACAGAACCCTCTGCGAGGAGGCTCAGATGAGAACGAAGTACGTGGCCGCCGCCGTGGTGGCCACGCTGGCCGTGGCGATGCCGGTCCCGGCCGCCGCGGCATCGTCCACTGTGGTCAATCCCGGCTTCGAGGCCGACGCCGGCACCGCATCCCCCACGGGCTGGTCGGAAGCCGGCACGAAGAGCGCTTCCTTCACCGAGATCGGTGGCCGGTCCGGCGAGTTCCGGCTGACGCACTGGTCGGCGTCGGCGTACCGGGTCGAGACCTTCCAGACCTTGACCGGCCTGCGTCCCGGCCACTATGTGCTGCGAGCCTGGGTACGCTCCAGCGGCGGCCAGGCGTCGGCGACGATCGGACTGCGTAACTGCGGCGGACCGCCGGCCACCGCGACGATCGGCGGCACGTCGACCACGACGTGGGTGCAGATCGGCGTGTCGGCCGGCGTACGCGGTCACCGCTGCACGATCAGCCTGAAGTCGGACGCGCCCGCCGGAGAGTGGATCAACTTCGACGACGTCACGCTCGCCCGCGCCGACGGCTCCACCATCGCGATCCGCGGGGGAGACGTCTCAACCCTGACGAAGAACGAAGCCTTCGGCGGCGTTTACTACACCCCCTCGGGCCGGCCCGGCGACGCGCTGGCCATCCTGCGCTCGGCGGGCATGAACCTGACCCGGCTCAAGGTATGGGTGAACCCGGCCGACGGCTTCAACACCAAGGCCACGGTGCTGCGGATGGCGGCTCGCGCGAAGGCGCTGGGCATGAAGGTGCTCATCGACTTCCACTACTCCGACACGTGGGCCGACCCCGGGCACCAGACCAAACCGGCCGCGTGGTCGGCGTACTCGGTGCCGGAGCTGACCGACGCCGTCTACGCGCACACCTTCGACGTCCTCAACGCCCTCAAGCAGCAGGGCACACCGGCGGACATCGTCCAGCTCGGCAACGAGATCAACGGCGGCATGCTGTGGCCGGACGGCGACTGGAACCACTGGGACAACCTGGCCGCCTTCCTGATCGCCGGCGGTGCCGCGGCGAAAGCGGCGTCGCCGTCCACCCGGGTCATGCTGCACCTGGGCAACGGCGGCGACAACGGGCTCTACCGGTGGTTCTTCGACAACGCCACAACCCGCGGCGTCCCGTTCGACGTGATCGGCGCTTCGTACTACTGCTACTGGCACGGATCGCTGGAGAGCCTTCAGGCCAACCTCACCGACATGGCCGAGCGGTACGGCAAGGACGTCCTGCTCACCGAGACGGCGTACGGCTTCACCACCGCCGAGTCCGACTTCGAGGCCAACATCTTCAACCCGTCGCTCCAGCAGGCCTGCGGCCACCCGGCCACCCCGCGCGGCCAGGCCGAGCAGCTGCGGTCGGTCTTCGACGTGGTACGCGCGGTGCCGGGCGGCCATGGCTTGGGCGTCGTGTACTGGGAGCCGGCCTGGACCGCGGTCGCCGGGGCCGGCTGGGATCCGGCCAACCCCGCTTCCGGCGACGGCTGGGAGAACCAGGCGATGTTCGACTACGAGTCCCGGCCGCTGCCGGTCATGCGGACGCTGGGCCACGCATAGTTGTTTTTGCACGGCTCTGTGAACGTTCACAGAGCCGTGCCCACCTCCGAGCGCGGCCCGTCGGGGAGGCGGCGGGCGATCGTGAAGAGCGCGGTGAGGATCGCGGCGAGCAGGACGACGGTGACAGCGGTCGCCACGGTGGGCACCGCCAGCAGCCACCACAGTCCCAGTGCCGCGATCACCACCGCGACCCAGGGCAGCCAGCGGCGGGCGGCTGCGCGTACGCGCTCGTGCGGGCCGATGAACCGAGCGATCGGGTCCAGCGCCCAGTTGACGCCGCGCCGGAACGAAGTGGCGATCCGGCCCGGCCCGGCGAGGAAGGTCCACAGGGCCGCCAGTAGTGCGGTGACGGTCACGGTCACCAGCGCCTTCACGAGGTACGCCAGCACCGTGTCCCACACCGTCAAGGCGTTGGTGACGTTGAGGCCGCGCTGGCCTGCTCGGTCGGCGTACACGTCCCGGAAGCGGGCGTACAACAGCAGCGTCAGCAGTAGGGCGACGGCCGTGGCGACCAGGCCGATCAGCAGGGCCCGGCGCGAATTCGGAGCGCACCACACGGCCAGGCCCAGCAGGACGAGGGCGAGTACGGGCAGCCACGTGGCGGCCTTGTCCAGAAGCGAGACGTAGCGCTGGACCTCGGTCAGGTTGTCGATCGTCGCGACCGTGTACGGGATGGACTGATCGGGGATGCGGGCGAGGAACGACCATCCCCGCTGGACCAGTTGGTCGCGGACGGCGTTGAAGACCACACCGAGGTCGATGACGATGTTGTTGCCCGTCGTCGCCACCGCCCCGCTGTCCTCGCCGGTGAGGATGCGGTCGAGCTGGGTGTGCGCGGCCCGGTTCGCATTGATCCACAGCGTCGAGAACTCCGGCGAGGTGACGACGTCGCCGACGACGCGGGAGACCTGGCCCTGCAGCCAGTTCGTCAGCGCCGGGGCGGCCAGCGTGGCGGCGGCCTGTGCGCCCTTGACGTCGATCGAGCCGGCCAGCTGCTGCACCAGGCGCGGTATGTCGGCCGACTTCATGACCGCGTCGGTGACCCGTGTCGTCACCGCCGCCTGGATGCCCGGGTCGCTGGCCAAGGGCGCCACCGTCGCGACGTAGCGGTCCGTGTTCAGCACTTCGGACCGGGCGAAGCGAGCCGCCACCGACGCGACGACGAGCAGGGCCGACAGCACGATCAGCACCGCTGCTCCCGTCCACCGCAGAGTCCGCATGCGCACAGGGAACCACGTCCCACGGCGTGTCGGCGCCGAATCCGCCCATTCCGTCGGAGCGGATGGTAATTGCGCCGATGGCGAACCGCTCTGGTGGGCGTACGCGTGAATGGTGTTGGGTGGCCGGATGGAGATCCTGGTTCTGGGTGGGACGGCTTGGGTCGGCCGGGAGATCGCGCGCCAGGCGCTGGCGCGCGGGCATAAGGTGACGTGCCTGGCCCGCGGTGAGAGCGGTGAAGTGGCCGAGGGCGCCACGCTGGTGAGCGCGGACCGGCGGGAGCCGGGCGCTTATGACGCGGTGGCGCGCGACTGGGACGCGGTGTTCGACGTGTCGTGGCAGCCCGCGATGGTCAAGAGCGCGGTCGCGGCCCTCGGCGGCCGGGCGAAGCACTGGACCTACGTCTCGTCGGGAAACGCGTACGCCGAATACAACGTGCCGGGCGCCGACGAAACGTCGGGGCTGAACGAGCCCACCGACCTCGACGAGGTCACCGGCGAGCACTACGGCCCGGCGAAGGTGACCTGCGAGCAGGCGTGCGCGGCGGAAGTCGGCGACCGGCTGGTCATCGCGCGGGCCGGGCTGATCGGCGGGCCGGGCGACGGTACCGATCGCGCCGGATACTGGGTCGCCCGCGGCGCCCGCGATACCGAGTCACCGGTCCTCGTGCCGGACGCGCCCGACGACCCGTCGCAGGTCATCGACGTCCGCGATCTCACGCTGTGGCTGGTGGCCAACGCCGAATCCGGTGTGACGGGCGCCTTCGACGCGGTCGGACCGGTGATGCCGCTGGGCGAATTCATCGAGCTGTCGCTGTCGATCGGCGGGCATACCGGGCCGGTCGTCGCCGCCGACCCGGCCTGGCTGGTGGAGCAGGGCGTCGCGGAGTTCATGGGGCCGGAGTCGCTGCCGATGTGGATCAACGATCCCGCGTACGCCGGGTTCAGCGCGCGTACGGGCACCAAGGCGATCGAAGCGGGCCTGCGGCACCGGTCGCGCGCCGACCTCATCACCGACACGCTGGAATGGGAGCGGGAGCTGGGTCTGGACCGCGAGCGCAAGGCCGGGCTGAGCCCGCAGCGGGAACGGGATTTGATCGCCGCTCTGGGCTGAGGTTGTCGTACCTCGGTGCCAGGATGATGGTGTGCTCTTCGCAGAAGTGGCGGCCACGTCGGCGGCGGTCGCGGCGACCTCCGGCCGCAAGGCCAAGATCGAGTTGCTCGCCGCGACCCTGCGCGGCTTCTCGCCCGAAGAGGCCGAGCCGGGTGCGGCGTTCCTCGCCGGTGAGCTGCGCCAGCGCTCGACCGGGGTGGGCTGGCGCGGCCTGGCCGACCTGCCACCGCCGGCCGAGACGGCGACGCTGACCGTCATCGAGGTCGCCGACACCGTCGACCGGCTGGCCGGCATCGGCGGCGCTGGTTCGCAGGCCCGCCGCCGCGACGAGGTCGCCAGGCTATTCGGCCGTGCCACCGACGCCGAACAACGCCTGCTGCGCGGGCTTTTCACCGGTGAGGTCCGGCAGGGCGCGCTGGCCGGAATCCTCGCCGACGCGGTCGCCAAGGCCGCCGAGGTGCCGGCTGCTCAGGTCCGCCGGGCCCTGCTGCTCTCCGGCGATCTCGCCGTCGTCGCCGCGGCCGCCCTCAACGGCGGTGCCGCCGCGCTCGGCGAGTTCGCCCTCCAGATCGGCCGCCCGCTCGCCCCGATGCTCGCGCAATCCGCACCCGACGTCGAGGAAGCCCTTTCCATCACGGGTACGCCCACCATGGCGGACGTCAAACTCGACGGCGTACGCATTCAAGTGCACCGGTCGGGCGACGACGTCGCGATCTTCAGCCGCAGCCTTGACGACCTGACCGGCCGGCTGCCCGAGATCGTGGCGGTCGTACGCGGCCTGCCGGCACAGGAATTGGTGCTCGACGGCGAGGCGCTGGCCTTCGACATCGCCGGGCGGCCACAACCGTTCCAGATCACCGCCAGCCTGGCCGCGACCCGATCGGGAGCGCAGCGGGGCCTGGTCCCCTACTTCTTCGACCTGCTGCACCTGGACGGCGAACCGCTGCTGGATTCGCCCGGCCACCGGCGCTGGGCGGCGCTGGCCGGCGCCGTACCGCCGGAACTGATCGTCGGGCGTACGCCGGTGTCCTCAGTGGACGAAGCCCGCAGCGCGTTCGACGCGGCGGTCGGCGCCGGCCATGAGGGCTTGGTGCTCAAGGCCGTCGACGCGGCGTACGACGTCGGGCGAAGAGGCGGCGCGTGGGTGAAGGTCAAGCCCCGCCACACCCTGGACCTCGTGGTGCTGGCCGTCGAGTGGGGCCACGGGCGCCGCCGGGGCTGGCTGTCCAATCTGCACCTGGGTGCGCGGGATCCGCGTACGGGCGGGTTCGTGATGCTGGGCAAGACGTTCAAGGGTCTCACCGATGAGATGCTGAAGTGGCAGACCGAGCGGTTCCTGGAACTCGCCGTCGACCGCGGCGAATGGGTCGTGACCGTACGCCCGGAGCAGGTCGTCGAGATCGCGTTCGACGGCGTGCAGACCAGCCCCCGCTACCCCGGCGGCGTGGCGCTGCGGTTCGCCCGTGTGCTGCGGTACCGCGACGACAAGCAGGCCGACGAGGCCGACACCATCGACGAGGTTCTGCGCATTCACGCCCGGGAGGGTGACGCCGCCGAGTCCGATGAGGAGGTCTGATGGCGCGCTACGCCGTGCTGCTGCGGGGCATCAACGTCGGCGGCCACAAGAAGATCGCCATGGCCGATCTGCGGGCGCTGCTGGAAAGGCTCGGCTTCACCGATGTCGTCACTCTCTTGCAGAGCGGCAACGCCGTCGTGACGGCGAAGCGGCCGGCCGCGAAGGTCGCCGCCGCGATCGAGAAGGGCATAGAGGACGCCTTCGCCATGAAGGTACGCTGCCTGGTCCTCACCGGGGCGCAGCTGCGAGCGGTGATCGACGCCCACCCGCTAGCCAGCGTCGCCGACAACGGATCGCGGATGTTCGCGTTGTTCCTCTTCGGCCCGCTCGACCGGGCGGCACTGTCCACACACGACCCGGAGGCGCTGGAGCCGGGGCGCATCTTCGTCGGTGACGGCGTCGTGTACCACTGGTGCCCGGACGGCCTGCTGCTCGACCTGGGTGCGTACCTGGCCAAGCATCACCGGGCGACGGTGACCAGCCGGAACTGGAACACCGTCGTCAAGCTCGCCGCCCTCGTCGGCGACTAGCTCGCCTTATCGCACGTCGATCGCGGCCAGGCCCGGCCAGACTTGCGGTGCTGGTGTCTGCGGAGTCATGAGCCCCTCCTCGCGATCGAACGGGACCGCTCGGGTATGCCTTCGCGCGGGCGGCGAGCAACATATTGACGATCGTGAGATCGGGCGCGCAGAATCCTCCTACCGTTCGGTAACTTCCGTCCCCCGGAGGAACCATTGAAACGCTCTCTCCCCCTGCTCGCCGCGGCGGCCCTGGCCGCCGTTCTCGCGACCCCGGGCGCGGCCCACGCCGCCGCGCCCACCGGAAAGTACGTCGCCCTCGGCGACTCCTACACCTCGGGCCCGCTCATCCCGACGCAGGTGGATCTCAACTGCGTGCGGTCCGACCGGAACTACCCCTCGGTGGTACGCACAGCGATCGGCTCGGCGTCGTTCCGCGACGTCAGCTGCGGCGGAGCCACCACATCGGACATTCTCAATCCCGGCTCCGGCCAGCTAGGCATCGCGGTGCCCGCACAGATCGCCTCCGTGACCGCCGACACCGCCCTGGTGACCGTCGGCATCGGCGGTAACGACATCGGCTTCTCCGGCATCATCAACACCTGTGTGTCGGCGAGCTACAGCAAGCCGTTCGGCAGCCCGTGCAAGGACCAGTACACGGCCGGCGGCGTAGACCAGTTGCAGAACCGGATCGCGGCCACCGCACCCAAGATCGCTACCGTGCTCGCCGCCGTCCACGGTGCCGCACCGGGCGCGAAGGTGGTCGTCGTCGGCTACCCGGTGATCCTGCCCGACAGCGGCTTCGGCTGCTTCCCGGTGCAGCCCCTCGCCTTCGGTGACGTGCCTTACCTGCGCGGCATCGCCAAGTCGCTGAACGCGATGCTCGCGTCGACCGCGGCGGCCAACGGTGCATCCTATGTAGACACCTATACGCCGTCCATCGGGCACGACATCTGCAAGTCCAGCAGCACCCGTTGGGTGGAGGGCCTGATCCCGGGCTCCTCGGCGGCGCCGTTCCATCCGAACGCCCGCGGCGAGCAGGCCATGGCCACTGCGGTCACCGCCCACCTGAACGCCTAGTACTCACGCTCCCACGTGAGAAGAGGGGTGGCCCGGTTGCCCGGGGCCACCCCTCGTTATCGGCTATCGGTTACACACCGCTGGGGCACGGCGGATCGGGATCGAGCAGGAAGTCCATGGTCCGGACGATGCCCGCTTCGATCTTCACCGTCGTGGCCTCCGGTATCCAGCCGTCCTTGGCGACGATGATCTGGTAGTTGCCCTTCGGCAGCCACCAGGCGAACGCGCCGCTGGCGTCGGCGTGGAGCGTGATTCCGACGGTCGGGTCGGACAGGAGGTTGAGCCGGACGATGGCCTTCACGCCGACCGGACCGCTGCACGCGGCCCCCAGGACGTGGCCCTGGATCTTGCCCCACGACGGCGGCGGCGAGACGTTCATCTCGACGCTGACGTTCGGTACGGGGTAAGGCGTGTCGGTACGCAGGCTGAGTTCGGCCGTGTACTTGCCCGGCTGGGCCACGCCGGCTTCCGCCGTAGCGGTGAGCGTGACGGTCACAGCGCGGGACTTGCCCGCGGCGAGCGTGAACGTCGACGGCGTCGTGCTCAGCCACGGCACGTCGGACGCCTCGTCACACTGCTCCAGGCCGGCCAGGATCTCGGCGTCGGCGGAGCCCACGAACGGCGACGGCGAGCCACCGATCTTGTAGGCGCCGCAGGACCCCGCTCCACGGTAGACCGTGAACAGCGCGTTGGGACCGTCGGACCAGGCGTTGGCCGCCGGGTCGTAGGTCACCACGCGGTTGGTGATCGCGGTGGAGCCACCGGTCACACCGCCCACCATGACGAGCAGCCCACCGGCCGCAGAACCGGCGGAACCCCACAGGTCGAGCGGCATGTCGGCGATCGGCGACCAGGCGTTGGCGGCCGGGTCGTAGGCGTAGCCGTTGGCGAAGTCGGCGTCACCGGAGCCACCGGCGCAGTAGAGCCGGGTGCTGATGCCGCCGCACGACATCCATGCCACGTCCTGCGGGTACGCCGCCGACGTGCTGAACGTGCCGGACGCCGGGTCGAATACGACGGTGTTGTCCGACGCGGTGCAGCTACTGTCGACGCAGCCGCCCACCAGGTAGATCTTTCCGTTGACGACACCCACGCCGGCCGCCGCACGCGGTGCCGGGTTGGTGGCGCCGGGAACCGTGCTCCACGTACCGGCCGCCGGGTCGTAGACGTCCACGGCCGCTACCGGTGCACCCTCGGCCGACCAGCCGCCCAGCACATACAGCTTGCCACCGGTGGCGGCGATCTGTGGCTTGGCCCGGTCCCGCGGCATGTTGGCCAGCGGAGTCCAGGCGTTGGTTGCCGGGTCGTACAGGAAGGCCCTGTTCTCCATGCCGCTGTCGATGCCGCCACCGACCGAGTAGACCTTTCCGCCCAGCGTCGCGGCGGAGTTGTCGAACACGTCGTCCGGGTAGTCGGCGATCGCCGACCAGGCATCGGTGCCGGCGGTCGTGCTGGACCGTGTCGGCGGCGCCGCCGGCTTCACACCCGTGGCCGCGATGCTGGCCTTGCCGCCGGGCACCTTCTGCTCGACGCGGGCCGCACCGGTCTGGCGCAGGATCTCGAAGCCGCCGTTACGCTCCAACATGTCCACTGTGGCCGGTGCGCTGCCGGTGTTGGTCACCGTCAGCGTGGTCCGGCGTACGCTGCCGTAGGGCTGGAACGACTGCACCGACGTCGGCGTCACCGTGATCCGGGCCGCCTTGAGGGCGTAGTCGAGCCGCTTGAGGCCGTTGGCCACGACGTTGGTGCTCTTCGTGAGCGACACGTACGGGCTCTTCGAAGCGGTGAACGGGTGCGTACCCGTCACGCTGGAGAACAGCCAGTAGTAGCCGTCGCCGAGACCGGGGTCGTTCGGCGTCGCCTGTGTCGTCGCCGACTCGGCGGGCACGTCGACCGAGGTCACCTTCGCGCCGACCAGACCGGTGCCGGTGTTGAAGTCCGTCACCAGGCCGGAGACCAGGCCGCCGGCGACCGGCAGGCAGGCCCGGTCGACGACCTCGACGTTGTCGACCTCCCACCACCAGGCCCAGGTGCCCTTGTAGTGGAACCGGATCTGGGCGGTCGCCGCGCCGGCCAGGCCGGGCAGGGCCACCAGCTCCGAGCGCGGACCACGGCGGTCGGTGGTCGTCTGGTGCCAGACGTTGGTCCACGTGGCGCCGCCGTCCGCCGAGACGTCGATGTCGGCGAACGAATTGCTGAACGCGCGGTAGTCGCTGTTGAACCGCACGTACGGCGAGAACGTCTCGGCCAGGTTCAGCGTCGGCGACACCATGGACGTGTCCTGGGTGTTGCCGATGCCGGCCCGGTCGGAGTCCATGATGGCGAAGCGGGCGCTGCCACCGGTCAGGTTGCCCCGGGTGCCCGAGCGCGTCGGGTCGTCGACGACCCAGACGGCGTTGCCGTTGTTGTGGTTGACGACCGTCCATCCGGCCGGGGGCGGCGTCGGCGCCGGGCCGCTGGTTTCGAACGCCTCACTCAGCAGCGGCGAGCTGAAGTTCACCGCGTACCCAGGAGCCGTGCAGCCCGGGTCGACCGGCACCGCGATGTTGACCACCTGGTTGGCGCCGGTCAGGACGACCGTGGTCGTGGTGACCTGGTAGCCCGGCAGCAGAGCCGTGGTGGACAACGTGTGGGTCGCGTTGCCCGGCAATCCGACCGAGTAGTTGCCGGTGAACGGGTCGGTGTAGACCGGCGCCGACCTACCGGCGATGTCGATGCGCGCGTACAGCGGCCAGCCGTGCCCGGAGCCGTCGGTGACCTTGCCGGACACCGTGACCGTGGGCGCGCTGACAAGTGCGAAGTTCTGCGTGACTGAACCGCCGTCGGGCACCGTCACGGTCACCGTCTGCGTGTGGTAACCGAACTTCGCCGCCGTCACCGGCTGGTCCCCGGCCGGCAGGATCAGCGAGTAGGTGCCGTCCGCCGCCGTCGTGGTGCTGCGCGTACCCGAGGAGACCGTGGCGCCCGCAAGTGGCGATCCGGTGCCCGCGTCGGTCACGGTACCGCTGACCGTTCCGGACGGTCCGCGTGGTGACGCGGTGACGGCCGCGAACGCGTCGAGGCGGCCCTCGCCGAAGACGTTGTTGTCCGCAGCGGTTCCGCCACACGTGGTGTTGTTGACGTCGACCGCGGCCGCGTCGAGCAACGCCCGTGTCGCGGCGATGTCGCCCCGCAGAGCCGGTGCGGCCGACCACATCAGGGCGACCGTTCCGGACACGTGCGGTGCGGCCATCGAGGTGCCGCTGAACGCGCCGTAGGTGTTGTTGGGGATGGACGAGCGTACGTTCACGCCCGGCGCCGCGAGATTCGGCTTGAGGCCGCCGTCGGTGTCCGACGGGCCGCGAGCCGAGGTGCCCGCGATGTTGTTGTTGATGTCGTACGAGCCCGCCGAGTAGCTCTGCGGATAGTCGCCGGGCGAGCCGGCGCTGCCGCAGGACGGCCCGGAGTTGCCGTTGGAGAACATCGGGAAGATGCCCGCCGCGATCCAGGCGTCGACCGTGTCGGTGAACCAGGTGTCGCCACCCGGTCCGCCCCACGAGTTGTTGACGATGTTCGGGGCGAGGTCCGGTCGCGGATTGCTGCCGCTGAGGTCGGTGGGGGCGACGACCCACTCGCCGGAGGCCAGCAGCGCCGCGTCGGAGCAGGTATTGGTCTCGCAGCCCTTGGCGGCGATCCACTTGGCGCCGGGGGCGACGCCGATCTGGTTCGCGCCGCCGTCATTGCCGACCATCGTGCCCATGGTGTGCGTACCGTGGGCGTTGTTGTCGCACGGCGCCGGGCTCGGGCAGACGCTGGACGGATCGAACCAGTTGTAGTTGTGGTTGAACGATCCGCCGCCGATGTTGCCGCGGTACTGGTTGACCAGCGCCGGGTGGTCGAACTGCACGCCACTGTCGATGTTGGCGACGACGATGCCCTCTCCGGTGTCACCGTACGTACTCCAGACATCGGGCGCCTTGACGTTGGCCAGGCCCCACTCGACCGCGTCCACGGTTGCCTGAGCCGTGCCGGCGCTGGGCTCGATGAGGGTCTTGCTACCAGCCGCCTCGATCTTCAGGACGCCGGCCTGCTTGGCCAGAGTGTCCACAAGGGACACATCGCCCTGCACCCAAATGACGTTCGAGATCCAGAAGGACTTGAACGTCGCCTTGCGGTCGGTGAGCAGCTGGCGGATCGGCGCCTGCGAGCGGTCGGCGACCGCCGTCAGCTCCGAGTAGACGCGCTGGGCCTTGCCGGCCGCGGGCGCGCTCTTGGCCACGCTCAGGTCGGCACGGTCCTTCAGGTAGACGAAGAAGCCCGTGCTGGTGCCCGCCTCGATCGCCGAGTACACGGCCGCACTGACCGGTGCTCCCACCGGGGCGGCCGCGCTGGCCTGCGCGGGCAGCAAGCCGATGCCGAGTACCACACTGGAAGCGACGACCAACCATCGTGGTCGCCGCGGGTTCGGACTTCGGCTCGCACCGAATCTTGACATATGTTTCCCCCTCCCACCGCGCCCCGGTGTCTCCAGGACGGCGGAGCATGTAAGTACCGGCCGCTCGACCGGCCCCCTTCGTGGGGAATCGCTGACCACGGATTCAGCGCCCATGAGGAAGCCCTGGCCGAGAGCGTTCAGCGAATTACATGCAGCAATGGTCTTTGTGGACGATGGTGACCATCAATGCCCTAGGGGGGCCAACTCTCGGGCATTCATCGGGCGGCGGTGGCCCGAATGATGTCAGCTTCGGATCGATAGCTGCCTTTGCCGTTGACATCATCACAGGGGTCCGATTGCCTGGAACTCTCACGGCCTGGCCCTGGGGAGGACGGATTGGACGTCGCCGAACGGACCCTGATCGTGTGCGTGTCCAACGACACCGCGGTACGCGAGCGCCTGATGCGCCAGCTCGCCGCCGACGACGTCGTCCTGATGTGCACCGACCTGGAAGAGGTGCGCGCCCTGCTGTTCCCGGTCGCGCCGGCCGAGCCGGTGTCCGATGCCAGCGGCCCGTACGCCGTCGGCGACCTCCTGGTCGACCCGGTCGGCTACGAGGTCACGTGGCGGGAGACGCCGGTTCCGCTGACCCGTCTGGAGATGCGGCTGCTAGGCTGCCTCGCGTCGCCACCCCGGGAGGTGTGGACGTATCAACGGCTCTACGCCGCCGTCTGGGGCGGCGTCTACCTCGGCGACACCGCGATCCTGCACTCCGCGATCAAACGTTTGCGCAGCAAGCTGCGGGCGGTCGGCCGCGAACCGGAGGTCGAAACCGTCCGCGGTGTGGGCTACCGGCTTACCGTCGCCACGTAAGCGCCTAAACTGGGCGAGATGACGCCCGAGGAGTTCTTGCTCGCTCACCACGCGGACCGCGTCGGCCACCCCGGCGGCACCCTCTACGACCACCTGGGCCGCGTCGCGCGTACGCTCGCCGACTGGGGTGCCGGCGAAGACGTCCGGCTCGCCGGGCTGTGCCATGCGGCGTACGGCACCGACGGCTTCGACCACGTGCTGCTGCCGGTGGACGACCGCAAGTCGCTGCGAGAGGTCATCGGTGAGCCGGCCGAGTCCCTGGTATACCTGTACGCTGCCTGCGATCGGCGGTCGGTGTATCCCCGGCTGGACGGCACCACCCCGGTGGACTTCACCGACCGGTTCACCCAGGAGTTCGTGACGGTCGAGGAGCCACAATTGCGGGCGTTCCTGGAGATCACCGCGGCCAACGAACTCGACGTGCTGGCCCGGCAGCCGGTGATGCTCGCGCAGTACGCCCCGAGCCTGCTGGCGATGTTCAGCCGGTGCCGCGAACTGCTCTCCCCGGCCGCCTGGACCGACACCGAAGCGCTGCTGTCACCCGCCCCCGAGTGACGCTTCAGCGCGGGCGAACCGCGAAGACGCCCCAGCCGAGCAGCGACCGCTCATAGCGTACGTAGCTGATCGGCGCTTGGTGCAGCTCCGCTCGCAGCGTCGGAGCCAGCTCGTCGTCGGGGTTGGCGTCGAGCCAGGTCCGCACGTTCAGCCATTGCGCGGCCCGGTAACGGTCCCAGCTGTCCTCGTCGGCGAGCACCATCTCGACGAGGTCGTAGCCCAGTTCTCCGAAACTCTCCACGAGGTCGGGCAGGAAGCTGAAGTCGTCCACGGAGGACGCGTGACAAGCCGCAACCGCCTCCGGCGACGGCGTGGCCCGCCAGAAGGGCTCCCCCACGAGCAGCATCCCGTCCGGGCGCAGGCTGCGCCGCAGGATCTCCAGCGTCCCCGGTACGCCATTGCCGATCCACGTCGCACCGATGCAGGCCGCGACGTCCACCGGTTCCGGTGCGGCGTACTGCGCCGCATCGCCGTGAACGAACGTCACGCGGCCGGCGACGCCCAGCTCTTCGGCGCGCGTACGCGCAGCCGCCAGGAACACCGTGCTGATGTCGACCCCGGTACCGGTGATGCCGTGGTCGCGGGACCAGGTCGACAACATCTCGCCCTTACCACAGCACAGATCCAGCATCGTCAGGCCGTCCCGCAGATCGATGACGGCGCCGAGGGTAGCGAGTTTCACGGGGTCCAGCGGGTTGACGATCCGGTGGCTCGACTCGCGGATGGTGAAGCTTCGTGGCAGATCCAGCACGCGGCGACGGTAGGGCCGTCAGGGCGACTCCGCAACCGGATTACCTGCGGTACCGTCGCCACCATGGCGGTCTCGCGATGGCACAGCGCGGTGGAGCCGCCGGATCAGCCGGCACCGCAGCTCAACGCGGCCACGCATCGCAGCCGGGTCGCGTTGGAGCGGGTGCTGGCCGACCCGGACGACGCCGACGCGTACAAGGCGCTCGTGGTGGTCTATGACGAGATGGCACCCGGGTGGACCGAGTGGGTGCAGGTGCAACCCTGGTACACCGCGTCGGTGACCGCCGGCATGCGCCACGCCCGGCCGGTGTCATGGCTGCTTGAGGTCGGGTGCGGCACGGGCCAGGCGACCGCGGTGTTGAGCGGATTGGGGCCGCACGTCGTGGCCACCGACGTCAACGCCTCGATGCTGCGCGGTGCGCCGGCGTTGCCGCGGACGTCCTACGTCCAGGCCGACGTACGCCGGATGCCGTTCGCCACCGGCCGCGTGCAGTTGCTGGTCGCGCTCAACGGCGTACCGCATGTGCCGGAGTTCCGGCGCATCGTAGCGCCCGGTGGGCAGATCCTGTGGTGCACGTCCTTCGCCGACGGCACGCCGCTCTACGTCTCGCCCGATCGCTTTGCCGATATGCTCGGTCCAGACTGGACGGCCGAGGCGGGCCACGCCGGCCATGGCGATTGGGTTCTGGCGACCGCGCCGGATTGACCGTCCATTGGAGACACTCGGGGAGGGCGCCACCGTGCGCATCGTCAACATCGGCACGTTCCTGCTGCCCGTACGCTTCTCGCTGGTCGGCATGATGGAGGGCGACGGCCGCCGGCGGCTCGGCAAGGCGCTGACCGCCCACCTGACCGACTTCCAGTCGCGGGCGCTGACCACCGGGGACGGGCTGTTCCTCGACGTGCAATCGTCGGCGCACCAGCGCATGGAGACGATGGTCTTCTCCGGCGTGACCGTCACCGAGGCCGGCGACACGGTACGCCTCTACGTCTCCAGCCTCGCGGTCGGCTTCGTCGTCGTCGAGATGGACCTGCCCGACGACCTCGTCCTCGACCTCGACGACGAGGCCGCGTGCGAGCGGTTCAAGGCGTACGAGGGCCCGGTGACCGAGCGCGTCGAGGCGCTGCTCGGCGATTGGTGCCGCCAGATCGCCGGCGCGGTCGATCCGGGGCTGCTGCGGCCGGTGCCCGACTCGGCGCTCGTCCAGGGGCGGCTGCTGTGGTGGCACCGGGTCTGCGTCGACGGCGCCCCCGACGTCGAGTTCCCCGGCGCCCGCTGGTACGGCGTACCCGTAGAGCTGGTGGAGGGTGCGCAGGCGAAGGTCGCCACCGGCGTGACCAACCTGCATACGGCCGGCCGGCGCGAGCTAATCAACGACGTCGTCGAGGGTCTGCTGATCGCCACGCAGGAGTGGATCGTCGTCGACGAAGCCAAGCGGACCATCGCGAAACACCTGCTGGGCTTGAGCGAGACCCAGGCCGGCCGGCTGATCACCATGGATGCGCAGTACGTGGACGTGCTCGGGCTCACCGAAGAGGTCACGTTGCGCAACCTGTTGCTGGGCCAGGAATCGCGCTACCTCACCACACCGCGGCGGCTGATCCGGCAGGCGGCGACCGAGGCGTGGCACGTGACGCAGGAAGCGCAGGAGCTGGAAGAGCGTACGGCCGCCCTGCGGGACCTGTTCAGCCTGCACCGCGAGCGGATCTTCAACAACCGCGACGACCGGCGCAACCGGCTCATTTTCGTCTTCACCGCGGTCACACTGATCCAGTCGGTCCTGCTCTGGTACGACTTCCTGACCGGCAGCACGACGGCCTTCGGCAACGCGCCGCGGCCGGCGATCGCGCTCGTTGTCCTGTTCGCCACGCTGGCCACCGTGATCGGTGCGATCCTCATGCGGCCCAGCGCACCTCGGCGCCGCGCGGGGATACCGCACCAGCGACCGGCCGGCGACACCGCCGACCGTGAGGCCAGTACCCACACGACCGTCTCGGCCGGCCGCTCGTAGGCCGTCTTCGGCCGGGCGGCAGCGCGGCGGCGCCGCCACGAACATGTCCGTTCACCGTTCCGATGTGATAGCAGACCCCTGTCCGGCGCGGAGCTGCGTGAGACGGCGACCATGATCACGACACGGTGAGTTTGCGCAGTGCCGGTGAGTCGTTCGTGGATCCATCGGTCGCCGATCCGCCGGAAACGGCGCCACCCAGCGCGCTGACCTGGACCAGGCAGTGCGATGAATCACAGCGGTGCTTCGCCTGCTGTTGATCTGATGCCGGCGCCGGGCAGGGTCACGTGGAAGGTGGCGCCGGTGCCTAGTCCCTCGCTGTGGGCGGCGACCCGGCCGCCGTGTTCGTGGACGAGGGCCCGCACGATGGCCAGGCCGATGCCCGACCCGCCCCGCCCGCGGTCGCGGGCGGCGTCGGCGCGGTAGAACCGCTCGAACAGGTGCGGCAGGTGTTCGGCGGCGATGCCTTCGCCGGTGTCGGCGACGGTGAACCGGACCCCGTCGGCGTGGTGGCCGGCGATGACGATCACGCTGCCGCCCGGCGGGGTATGGCGCAGGGCGTTGTCGAGCAGGTTGCCCAGCACTTGACCGATGCGTTCGGGATCGGCGTCGATGTCGCAGAGGTCTGAGGCGATCTTTTCAGTCAGGATGACGCCGTTCATCGCGTATCGGGGTCGCACCGCGGTCACCGCGGCACGAACGAGGTCGGCTGGCGAGATGCGTACCAGGTGCAGATCGCCTCGGCGGTCCTCGGCCCGTGACACCGCGGCGATGTCGTCGGTGAGACGGCGCAGCCGGGCGGTCTGGTTGCGAAGTACCGACAGTGTGTCCTCGTCGTCGACGGCCACACCGTCCTCGGCGGCGTCCAGGTACGCCTCGATTGTCGCGACGGGTGTGCGCAGTTCGTGGCCGAGGTCGGCCAGCATCCGGCGGCGCGTCTGCTCGACGTCGGCCAGGCGGGCGGCCATTGCGTTGAATGACGCTGCGACGGTGTCGAACTCGCCGCCCAGGCGGGGCGCCTGGACCTGCGCGGTGTAGCGGCCCTCGGCGATGTCGGCTGTGGCGGCGGCGAGCTGCCTGACCGGGCGGGCCACGCGGCGCGCGACGTAGGCGCTGACGGCCAGGGCGGCCGCGAGCGCGACGAGTAATGCGATGCCGAACGACACCGTGCTCGCCGAGGCGTACGCCTGCTCGACGTGGCGGTTGGCCTCGGCATCGACCTGTCCGGAGATCTGCGCCAGGTGGCGGCGGAAAATGGTCGGGCCGACCGCGGCGGCGACCAGCGCGAGGGTGATGGCGCCGGTGAACACGACCAGCGCCTGGGCGCCGAACAGCCGTCCGGCCAGCCCGGCCCGCATGCTGGCCATCAGTGTTCACCCATCCGGTAGCCGATGCCGCGCACGGTGCGGATGTATCTGGGCTCGGCCGGGTCGTCGCCGAGCTTCCGCCGTAAATGTCCAATATGGACGTCAACGAGATGTTCGTCGCCGACCCAATCCCGGCCCCACACCGCGTCGATGATCTGCCTGCGACCGAACGCCATCCTCGGCCGGGCCGACAGGGCGGCCAGGAGGTCGAACTCGGTGCGGGTCAGCTCCACGAGCTGGCCGTCGACGTGGACCTCACGAGCGGTCACGTCGATGGACAGTGGTCCGAAGGTGCGGGCTGGCTCCTCGTCGCCGGCGCCGTCTGCGCCGGATCGCGGGCGGCGCAGCATCGCCCGGACCCGGGCCACCAGTTCCCTGGTGCTGAACGGTTTGGTCAGGTAGTCGTCGGCCCCCACGCCCAGACCGACAAGCTTGTCGACCTCGTCAATGCGTGCGGTGAGCATCACTACGTAGCAGTCGGAAAACGTTCGCAGCTGCCGACACACTTCGATCCCGTCCAGGCCGGGCAGCCCGAGGTCGAGCACGACCACGTCGGGCTGCCACCGCCGCGCGGCTGCTACCGCGGCAGGGCCGTCGAACACGCACTCCACGTGATGGCCCTCGCGCTGCAGATAGCTGGCCACCACCTTCGCCATGCTCTGCTCGTCGTCGACCACCAGTACGCGCGCATTCATGCCGCCATCTTGCCCCTTGCGCGCCGCCCGGTTTCATCGAATCTTCAGCGAACTCGTCGGGATTTGCTCATGCCCATTGCCCACGCTGGCGGTATGGGCAGTCACGCCGAACCCGAGACAGTCAGGCAATCCGCGATGTCGATGCCGGCAGTCACGGTGGTACATGCGCCCGCTTGCCACTTCTGCGCCGACGCGAGGGACACGCTGGCCGATCTCGAACGCGAAGGATTGATCCAGACCGAGTTCATCGAGGCTGACAGTGCCGCCGGCCGGGCTCTGATCGACGCGCACCGCCCGAACATGTTCCCGCTCGTGCTCATTGACGGAGCGTTCTTCAGCCAGGGCCGGCTGCCTGGCCGCAAGCTGCGAGCCTTCCTCGATTCCCGGCCGGCGGTGAGCCCGCGATGAGCCTGTTGTCCACCGGCAGCGTGCTAGCCGCATTCCTGGCCGGCATGGTGGCGCTGTTCGCACCGTGCTGCATCGTCTTCCTCGCCCCGAGCTACCTGGCTGCCGCGGCGAAGAACCACCGCTGGCGGCTACTGCCGCTGACGTTCGTCTTCGCCGCCGGCCTCGCCGTGATCATGGTACCGATCACGTTGGGTATCAGCCTGATCGCCGGCACCATCGCCAAATACCACGCGCCGCTCTATTACGCCGGTGGTGCGCTGATGCTGCTGCTCGCGGCGTATTCGCTGTCGGGACACATGTGGAGCCTGCCGAGGATTCTGCGGGCCCCCGACACCCGGCGCGGCGACTCGGCCAGCTTCTTCGCCCTCGGCGTGTTCTCCGGCATCGCGTCCAGCTGCTGCGCCCCGGTCCTGGCCGGTGTGATGACCCTGTCCGCGCTGTCCGGCTCCCCGGTCGGCGGCACCTTGCTGGGCTTGGCGTTCGTCCTGGGCATGACGCTGCCCCTGTTCGTCATGGCTCTGGTCTGGGACCGCCTGCGCCTGCGTGACAAGGAATGGCTCAGGGCGCGCCCGATCCGGCTGCGGCTAGCCGGCAAGACGGTTGTCACGAACACCGTCAACGTCGCCGTCGCGGTCGCTTTCGCTGTCATGGGCGCATTCGTCATCTACCTCGCCGGCGCTGTACAGATGACCACCGGCCCCGGCTTTCAGGTGGCGATCGGCCGCTGGCTGAGCCGACAGTTCGAGCGGGTGCAGCATTGGCTCTCCCCAGTACCGGAGCCGGTCCTGGGCCTGCTCGTCGCGGCCATCGCCGCAGTGTTCGTCTACGCCACCCTCGTAGATCGGCGCCGCGAGCGCCGCCTGGGCGCGGCGCGCACCGGAGCCCAGGCGCTCGTCGCCGCTCACGCCGGCGACACATGCCACCACACCACCAGCCCTGACAACGCCGTGGCGGTCCAGCCCGGCCGCAATGAGGAGAGCCAGCTATGACGACCAGGACAGCCGCTCGCCCGGATCGGACCCGCGCTCGGCACCACATTCAGGCCCGAGCGGCCCGATCCGGTCGGAGCCGGCAACGCCGCGTCCAACGCCTGATCTGGGGTGTGACCATCGTCGCCGCTGCCGCGCTCATCGCGGCGATGATGTGGAGTGCCCAGACCACATCGGACGCCACCAGCCGCCTCGCGCCCGAGTTCACGCTGACCGACACCGGCGGCGCCACCGTGCGGCTGGCCGACTATCGCGGCAAAAACGTCGTGCTGTACTTCAACGAGGGCGCCGGCTGCCAGTCCTGCTTGTTCCAGATGGCCGACATCGAACGCAATGCCGCGCAGTTCACCGCCGCCAACATCACCGTGCTGCCCATCGTCATGAACACCGCCGATCAGATCCGGGCCGACATGGCCGCCAACGGCGTACGCACCCCGTTCCTCATCGACGCCGGCGGCACCGTGTCCAAGGCCTACGGCACCCTCGGCAAGGGCATGCACGCCGGTCTGCCAGGGCACAGCTTCGTGCTCATCGACGCCAACGGCATCCAGCGCTGGTACGGCGAATACCCGTCGATGTTCCTGTCCCCCGCCGACCTGCTCCGCGAGGTCCGCACCCACCTTCGATGACGCTCGAAGGGGTGCATCGCCATGACGTCCACAATGGACTCCGTGACGCCCGCGGCCGTGCCGGGCGTTGACAATGAGGCAGCGGCGTTCTGCCGCGAGGTTGTCGCCGCCGGCGCCGCGATTCGCCTGCTGGCGCTGCTGAGGCAACCACCGGCGGACACCCTGTACTTCCAGCCCGGGCGCCACGGTATCGCCGTTATCGCAGTGGCGAGCACCGGCCTGCCCCCCGATACGGTCGATGCCCTGCTGCGGTTTCGGCTAGCCCAGTATCTAGATATTGGCTTCATCGACCAGCAGACCATCTACCAGCAACGGATGCGCACCGAACCGGCAGCCGTCGTCCAGCAAGGCGACATTCATCTGATCGCCGGCGTTGCGGCCACCGGCGAGGTGCTCTGCTACGCGGTCCTCGAACAGCCACCGGCCGCCGCCGAGGGATGCCGGATGCGCGCCCCGAACCGGCCGCTGTATCCGGTGGAGCGGGTCCACGGTGCCGGGCTCTACCAGCGGCTGCCGATCCTGCCCGATCTGCCGGTGAGCAAAGTCCGTGAGCTGGGCCGGTTCGTCAAGAACCAGCACCCCGCCGCCTCCCGCGAGCTGGTCACCCGGGCGGTGGTTGAGTTGGGCGTGGCGGTGTTCCGGCTGGCGGCCGGCCCGCTGCGGCTAGAGCTCGACGCAGTCATCGGCGATCTGGAAGAGCAGGTGGCCAAGCAGAACCTCGACTTCTTCGACATCCCGTCGGTCGTCATCCACGGCACCGTTCCCTATCAACCCAGCGCGTCCTACCTGTACCCCCGCTACCGGCGCCACCAGGTGTACCCATTCGCCTGCCTGACTAGTGACATCTCGACCGCGCTGCCCCGCCTGGAAGCCATCGACCAGGCCCTGGACAAGCCGGGCAAGCTTGCCCTGTTGGCGCTGTTGCGGCTCAAGACACGCAGCAACGGCCCGGCGGTGAGCACGCTGCGCGGCCAGGGCGCCCAGCTGCTGGCCGAACTGCGCCTGCCCCAACTGGATACCGGCATGCACGCGCGCAGCCGCTTGCTCGAAGACGGCGCCCGACTGCGCGAATGCGACCTGTTCGCGCCGCTGTCAGTGGCCGAGGCCGCGATGCTGTGCACGCTGATGGAACGCATCGACGTACCGGCCGGACAGATGCTGCTCGCTCAGGGTGAGGCAGGCGACGCCCTGTACCTCATCGAGTCCGGACGTGCCCATGTCGAAGTCGTCGAAGGCGGGACCGTATTGCCCGTCGGCCACATCGGGCCGGGCGAGTGCTGCGGGCATCTGGCCGTGCTCGCCGACGCTGAGCACTGCGCCAGCGTCGTCGCCGCCACCGACATGGTCGTACGCCGGTTGAGCAAATACGCCCACGACACCTACCTCGCCGAGCTGCTGGACATCGACAGCCGGCTCAGCCTCGACGCCTTGCGCCAATGGGCCCTCCTGGACCGCCAGCGACGGCTGCACCCGGCACCGTCTAGCGCCGCCGGCACCGACGGGTGCGGCTGCGGGGACACCTGCGCCTGCCTCGGCCACACCCACAGCGACCGCGACAGCGGACAAGAAGGAGCGCGAGACCGATGAGTGCCTACGCCGACGTGTGGCGCATCGACGAGACCGACTTCCCCGCCCGGGGCAGCGACGCCGACCGGCTGCGGTTCGTGGTGCGGTACGCGATCCTCGCCCCGTCGGGGCACAACGGCCAACCCTGGCGGTTCGCCATCGACCACACTGTGCTGTACGTGCGCGCCGACCGGACACGGGCGCTGCCGACGATCGACCCCGACGACCGCGAGCTGCTCATCGCATGCGCCGCGACCGTACACCTGATCCGGATCGCCCTGCGCCACTTCGGCTACCAGCCGCACGTAACCCTGCTGCCCGACCCGGGCGACCCGGACCTGCTCGCAGCTGTGCGACTCGGTACGCGTACGGCCGGTCCGGACATCGACGATCTTTTCTACGCCGTCACTGCGCGGCACTGCAACCGCAGCCCGTACGATCCACAGCCGCTGTCTAGCGACGAGCTAGACCGGCTGCGCGAAGCCGCCGAGGCCGAGGGCGCCTGGCTGGCGGTCCTCACCGACCGGGCCGCCATCGCCGCCGCCGCTGACCTGATCGCCGAGGGAGACCGGGTCAAGTGGCGCGACCGGCAGTTCCGTGACGAACTGGCGCACCGTCTCATCCCCAACCGGGGCCACCGCCGCGACGGAATGCCCGGCTACGCGTTCGGCGCACCAGGACCGCTGGCCCGCCTGGCCCCCAACGTCGTGCGCCACCTCGACCTGGGCCGCCTGCGGGCCGCCAGTGACCGAAAGCTGGCCCTGGCCACGCCGGCGCTGGCGGTCATCGGCACCGACCGCGACGAGCCGTCGGCCTGGTTGGCCGCGGGGCAGGCCATGTCCCACGTCCTGCTTCGTGCGACCGCCGACGCACTGGCTACCTCCTTCCTCAGCCAGGCCATCGAAGTGCCCGAGCTGCGGCCGCGTCTGGCCGCACTGCTTGACCGGCCCGGCCGCCCGCAATTGCTGCTGCGCGTCGGCCACGCCAACGGACGGGCGCACCTGGCTCCCCGACGACCGCTGGCCGAGGTCGTCGATCACCGCCCCGCACTGCTGGAGAACACACGATGATGGCCATCCAGGTACGCGACGACCGGCCCGCCTCCCCCACGTCTCACAGCTGGATCGCCGTGGTGGTACTCAGCGTCAGCCTGCTCATGATCGGGCTGGACAACACCATCCTCAACGTCACCCTGCCCACGCTGCAGCGCGAACTATCCGCCACCGCCGCGCAGCTGCAGTGGATCGTCGACGCCTACCTGCTGGTCTTCGCCGGGCTGCTGCTGGCCGCCGGGAACCTCGGCGACCGGTGGGGCCGCCGCCGCATTCTGCAGACCGGCATCGTCGTTTTCGGCGCCGGCTCCGCCCTCGCCGCGCTGTCGACGACGGCTGAGATGCTGATCGCGAGCCGGGCTGTCATGGGCTTGGGCGGAGCACTGATCATGCCGGCCACGCTGTCGATCATCACGAACATCTTCGCCGGAGCGCAGCGGGCCAAGGCCATCGCGGTGTGGACCGCGGTCGCCGGGCTGGGCATCGCGTTAGGCCCGGTCACCGGCGGATGGCTGCTGCAACGCTTCTGGTGGGGCTCGATCTTCCTCGTCAACGTGCCCATCGCCGTACTCACCCTGGCTGCCGGGGCCCGTCTCGTTCCCGAATCGCGTGATCCGGCGGCCGGAAGAGCGGATCCGCTGGGCGTACTGCTGTCCGTCGGCGGCCTGCTCGCCTTGATGTACGGCGTGATCGAGGCACCCGCCAAGGGCTGGACCGGCTCGGTCACGCTCACCGCATTCGCTTGCGCGGTCGGCCTGCTGACCGCGTTCGTCATCTGGGAACTACGCACCACACATCCGATGCTGCAACTGCGGCTCTTACGCAACCCGCGGTTCAGCGCGGCCAGCGCCGCCATCACGCTGGCGTTCTTCGCCCTGTTCGGTGCGCTGTTCTTCCTCACTCAGTACCTGCAACTCGTCTTGGACTACACCGCCCTACAGGCGGGCGCCCGCACTGTCCCGGTCGCTGCTGGTCTGATCGTCGGCGCTGGCCTCAGTGCCCCGCTCACCACCTGGCTGGGCACCAAACTGACCGTCACGGCCGGCATGCTGCTCGCCGCCGCCGGGCTGGCCGTGCTCACCACCACAACCACCACGAGCGGCTACCGGCCGGTGCTGACCGCGCTGCTTTTGGCCGGGCTCGGTATCGGCGTGGCGATGGCTCCGGCCACCGACTCCGTCATGGGCTCCCTACCGCTGGCCAAGGCCAGCGTCGGCTCGGCGATGAACGACACTGCCCGCCTCGTCGGCGGCGCATTCGGCGTGGCGGTGCTCGGCACCACCATCTCCCAGGTTTACCGCGGCCACATCGCCGCGACTGCCGACCAGCTGCCGCCGGCCGCCGCACCCGCCCGCGACTCGCTGCAAGCCGCCCTGCACATTGCCCAACAGCTACCCGGAGCGCGCGGCGACGCCCTCGCCGCCGCGGCGCAGGACGCGTTCACCACGGCCATGCACAGCGCCGCCTTTGTGGCCACGGCCGCCGCCGTGGCCGCCGCCGTGGCCGCGCTGACATTGCTGCCGGCCAGACCCCGCGAGGCAGAAGACGACTCGGCCCCCGCGGCTGGCGCGAGCACCGCACTGAAACGGAGCATCCGATGACGACGCCGGTCACCGCCGCGGCGGTCGAACGGACCGCCGCGAGCGCGCCTGACACGTTCTACACCAACCTCACCCAACGCAACCGTGGGCTGGTCGACCCGCGAGAACAACACCTGCTACGCCAGGCGACGATCCTCGTGGCCGGTTGCGGCTCGATCGGCGGCGCGGTCGTCGAACCGCTGGTACGCCTGGGAGCCGAGCGGCTGATCCTGGCCGAACCAGACGTATACGAGGTGCACAACCTCAACCGTCAGCAGGCCCGACTGGCGGACATGGGACGCAACAAGGCGCTCGTCCTCGCCGAGCGGATGCGAGAGATCAATCCATACGCGGATGTTCAGGCCGACGAGCGGGGCGTCACCGCGGACAATGTCACCGCCCATGTGGCAGCTGCGACGCTGATATTCGATGGGATCGATGTCACCACGCGTCCGGCGCTGGCTTGCAAGCATGCGTTGCACGTGGAGGCGCACCGGTTGCGGGTGCCGGTGGTGTGCGGCTACGACATCGCCGGCACGCAATTGGTCATCGTGTACGACTATCGCCGCGGCTCCGTCGATGTGCTCGACGGCCGGTTGGCGGGGCGGCGAGTCGACGAGCTGGATCCGCTGGCATTCCTCGCCCGCGTCGTGCCACTGCGAGCGCTGCCGCTGGAGATCTTCCCCGTACTGCGCAGCCAGCTGCGCGGCGACGACACCGGCTTCCCGCAACTGATCTACAGCGCGCAGCTGTTCGGTGTGCTGGCCTGCCGGGTGGGCCTCGACCTCCTCGCGGGCCGGCCGGTACGCCATCGCATCACGGTCGACGTGCACACTCTGACCCGCCCCGGAGGCCAACGGTGGCGAGCTCGATGGGCGCGAGCGGTCGAACTGGTCCGGATGAGCCGTACCGCACTCTCCTACCGCCGCTGACCTGTCACGTCTCCGCCGAGCCGATGCCTACCACGG
>Ga0114129_10000364_pt1 | contig 52392 bp, 35 predicted proteins | sample RhiMetdeltSRZDD1_FD_80071 | JGI IMG/M metagenome (GOLD analysis project Ga0114129, IMG submission 80071) | Populus rhizosphere microbial communities from Tennessee, USA - Rhizosphere MetaG P. deltoides SRZDD1 (version 2) (version 2) | ecosystem: Host-associated > Plants > Roots > Rhizosphere >...
GGCGTGGCGGTGATCGAGCCGCCGACCGACGGGTCGGGCACGACCGTCATCCCTGCCGTGAGGTTCACGACCTGGCCGGCATCGGCGTGGCGGATGCCGGAACAGACGAGCTCGAACGTGACGTCCGCCGTCAGCACGGCGCCCGGCGCCACCGCGCCGAGGTCAAGGACGTTCTGGGGTCCGCCGTTCACGTGATCGGCGTCGGGTGGCACGAAGTCGGCCAGGGTCGAGCTCGCAGCGAGGAGGGTCATCGCCAAGGCGGCTGCGCCGGCCCGGCGGAAGGTATGCATCGACGACACCGCGGTCCCCTCGGTGTGGCCCGGCCCAGGACGCGCGCCCGGACTCGAGTGCTCGCATGCTTGATCGTGCGCGAGGTTGGCCCAACAACCCACTCGTCCCGTTCGTTGCGTGCGTGCGCCCGACCTACGTACCCCCCGCACGGTGCACGGAAACACCGAGGCCGGACCCTACGGCCCGGCCCCAAGTGTTCCCCCCGCGAGCTCGCGCGCTCGGCGTCAGATGGCGATGAGCGCTACTTCGTGGGCTTGAAGATCGCGTACGGGGTCGACGACACGAGCACGTGACCCGGGCCGCTGTCGTTCACGTAGACGTCGAAGCGGTAGCACCTGTTCAAGGTCATCGCCACGCCGCCTGGCGGGCTGCCGGTGTTCAGGTTGTAGATCCACTTCCCGGTGTCCCAACGGAAGTCATTCGTGTTGTCATTCGAGGAGCCCGCGTCCGCGTACTCCTCGAGGGCATCCATCGCGGCGCCCGAAGCGCACGATGCGCCGTTCACGCCGATTTCGAGGTTCAACCCGAGGGCGGCGAGGCTCGCGTCGCTCTGGCTGACGCCGTTCAGGGAGATGACGACCTTGACCGGGATGACGCGCCCGTACTTGCCGGTGTTGATCATTGGGGTCGTCGTCGACTGATCGAGCGGTGACAGGAACGAGATGCCGTAGCAGAGCTTGGTGACGGTGATTGACTGGTCGGCGGTGTTACCGGCCTGGTCTGTCGCCAGCGCCGTGATCGTGTTCGGGCCGCAGTTGATGACGACCGACGGCCGCGAGAACGTCCCGGACGCCAGCGTCGCGGGGACGCCGTTGACCGCGACCGTTCCGAAGCCGCTGAGGTTGTCACTCCTCGTCCCGCTCACATCGACCGTCGACTGGATCGTTGCCGATCCGTCTGCGGGCGTAGTGATAGCGACCGACGGCGCGGTCTTGTCGATGTTGATGTCGGACACGGTCGTGCCCGCCGAGTTGTCTGCTCGGTCGACGCAGGTGCCGCTTCGTGACTGGCCGGCGCCCTCGGTGCTGACGACCTGATCCGCGGTCAGTGAGGCGACGCCCGAGAGGCCGTCGCTGCACGTGTAGTGCGTTGTGACGTTCGCGTTGTTCCAGCCGTTCGCATTGGCCGTCGGGCTGCGGCTGCCGCTGATCGACGGCGCAGTCTTGTCGATGTTGATCGTGGATACGGTGTCAGACACGGAGTTGCCGGCCAGGTCGATGCACGTCCCGGTCGCGGTCTGGTTCGCGCCCTCGCCGGTGACTGTCTCGCTCACGGTGGTGGCTTCGACGCCCGAAAGAGCATCGTCGCACGACCACGAGAGGCTGACGTCGGTGTTGTTCCAGCCGTTTGCGTTCGCCGGCGTTCGCGAAACGAGCGTGATGATGGGATCGGTCAGGTCGATATCGATGTCGACCTGGGTGTCCTGGACGTCGTTGTCGGCCTTGTCGACACACGTCGCCGTAGACGTCTGGTCGGCTCCTTCAGAGCTGAGAACGTCGTCGAGCGATGCGTCGACCGGGCCCGAGAGCGCGTCCGAGCACGACCAGTGGAGGGTGACGGTCGAACGGTTCCATCCGTTCGAGTTCGCTGGCGGCGTCTGGTTCAGGAACGCGATCGCGGGATCGGTCGTGTCGATGCTGACGCCGTCTTGGGTGTCGGATGAGTGATTCCCGGCGACGTCGTAGCAGTCTCCCGTCGCGGTTTGGTTGAGCCCTTCGGTTGGGACAACGTGCGAGTCCGAGACGTCAAGGGGACCTGAGGTCGCATCCTCGCAAGACCAGGTCAGAAGCACGGCCTCGTTCGCCCAGCCGAAGGCATTCGGCATCGGCGCGCGATCCCCGAACCTGATCGTCGGTGCCGTCTTGTCGAGCTTGACGGACAACGGCGCGGCGTTCGTCGTGAGCCCCGCGTCGTTCGTGCATGAGCCGTTGAACGCGGTTCCGGTCGTGTCGGTCGTCAGGAACTGGTCAGCTGAACAGCCGGTCGGATCGCTGATGGAATCGGCGCCGGTCGTCCGGACCGTGACGTCGCTGACGTAGTAGCCGCCCAGGCCGAGCGTACCGGCCATGATCGCGAGGTTCGCGCTTGGGCCGGTCTTGTCGAGCTTGACCTCGAGGGCGACGGCAGTCCCGACATTGCCCGCCACATCCGTGCACGACCCGTTGAAGGTCGCGCCGGCCGTCTCGGCCGTTTGGAACTGCTCGCCAGAGCAATGGTCAAGGTCGCTCGTGGCGTCCGAACCCGTCGTCGAGACCGTCACGTTGCTCGTGTACCAGCCGTTGGCGCCCGCGGTGCCGGACGAGACCGAAAGTGTGGCCGCGGGGCTGATGGTGTCGATCTTGACGCTGTCAGTGGCGGCCTGGCTCTGATTGCCGGCCGCATCGGTCGCCGTGCAGCTGAGGCCATGGATGCCTTCTCCGCTGACGTCCGCGCCGAAGTTTGGCTCGGAGCCGCTGACGACACCGATGCCGAACAACGTGTCAGAGCAATTGATGCCGGCGATGCCGCTGGTGTTGTCGGACGCGGTGATCGCCTCCGCGACAGGATCGCTGATGTTCCAGCCGCTCTCGCCGTCGGCGGTGTGGTCGATCGAGATCGTCGGCGCGACCGTGTCCTTGGTGACGCTGGTCGCATCCGAGCCGGTGTTCGTGGCGGCGTCGGTGACGCAGACGCGGACGGTGTTCGAACCTTCGAGAAGCGCGCTCGCGAGGACGTTCGTGACGACCGTCGCAGGCGATGTCGAGTAGGTGCCCGAGGCGACCTCAGTGCCATTCGCACAGGTCGTGGCGCCGACGCGGACGCTGTAGGCGCCGTTCTCGTTGGCGTGCCACGTGACGTTGGTGCTGAGCTCGGCAGCGTTGAGCAGGCTGTCGCTGGCGCTGTCGATGACGACGGTCGGTGGGGTTGTATCCGTCGCAATTCCCTGACCTGTGACAGGAACCGACGGGTTCGCTCCGTTCGTGGCGATGGAGATGGTGCCGGATCGCTCGCCGGATGCTGCCGGCGTGAAGGTCACGGTGAAGGTCGTGCTTCCACCGGCGCCGATCCCGTTGACCGGGGTCGTGATTCCCCCGACGACAAACTCAGGGCTGGATGAGGTCACCGTCTGGACGTTCATCGACGTGCCGCCAGCGCCGTTGGAGATCGTGAACGTCTTGACGCTCGACGTGCCAACGTCGATGGAGCCGTAGTCCCAGCTCGCAGGGCTCACGGAAACGACCGGCGGATCGAACTCTGTCGACGCGGTCAGTCCCGAGTCGCGACCCGTGCCGACCACGTCGTAGATCCCGCCCACCGTGACGTGGAGGATGAACTGGTGGACCACGCCGCCAAGCTCGTCGCTCGACGCGGAGCCGGTGTCTACGACCGTGCCCTCTGGGTCCGTCGTGACGAAGTCGACGAGCTCGTTCGGGCCGAAGTCGACGCCCGACACGGTGACCGTGTCACCGTCCTGGTAGACCCACAGGTCAGTTTGGATTGTGGCCGCGGCGGCGAGCGCCGGAACCATGAGCATGGCGAGCACTAGGGACGACAAGAAGGCCGCGCCGAAGCGCAGCGGCACGCGCGTAGACACGCAGGGACCCCCCAGAGGTGGTCGACGTGCCTGCGGCCGGTTGGGCCGAAAAAAGAGACGAAGAAATGAGTGCTAAGGCGAGAGACGCGTCCGGGGCGCGGGCACGACGCCGGATATGAAGTTAGGGCGCGGATAGTACGCGGGTACTAGCGCCAGGGAATAAACGCAGGACCAAACGTGTTGCGCGGAAGCGCCGGCCCGATGAGCGATTCGTTCAGCGGCGAGGGAACGCTCGGCGGCGGGATACGAGCGTCAGGGCCGCCATCGCGATGATCGCAAGCCCAGCAACCGCGCCGGCAACCAGCCCGACTGGCATTTCGCCCGCTGGAGGGCTGCCGTTCGTCGTTGGGTATCCGGCCCCCGACGTCGCGAGGCCGCTCCGCCAGCCCGAAGGCAACGGCACGAGCAGCGGGTCGTCCTGACCTTGCCCTCCCCCACCCCCGGCCGGATCGATCGGCGGCCCGGATACGACGAGATCGGCCGCGATGACGTCGCCGCCGGACCCAATGGCCTCGAGCCCGTAGCCGCCGACCGGGAGATCAACCGGCACAATGAACGCCTGGGTGAGATGGCCCTGGCCGTCGGAGACCTTCGTGCCCAGCTCGACCCGGACCCCTTCGCCAGCGATCACGAGCGTGATGGCGTCGTCCGACGAGAGGTCATCGCCCTCCACGACCACCGTTCCGCCCGGGTTGATGCGAGGCGGCTCGACGAGCAATCGGGCGGCGCCGCCATGGCTGGAGGCGCGCCCCATGAAGGCCCAGGAGAGAGCGATCGCCGCGATCGCCGCGACGAGCAAGCGGACAAGAAATCGAGGGCGGGGTTGGCCCCCGCCCTCGACGTGGGCGCGGATCAACGAAGAGTTACGGCACCACGACCGGACAGACCGTCGCCCCTGACGTCGTGCAGACGATCCGGCCCTGGATCGCCGGGCTCAGCGGCGAGTGCGAGGCGACATAGTCGGCCAGCACCTGGTCCATGATGTTCTGGGTCGTGGCGCGGCTCGCGAAGTTGGGATAACCGTCCCCGCCGGCCGCCATGAAGTCGTTCTCGGCGACCTCGTACGTCGACGCTGCCGTCAGATCGATGGCGGCGCCGGTGCAGGAGCCGTCAGCTGCTTGCCGGACCGCTCCCGTGACACGGCTCCCAGCAGGAGCTGAGATGTCGTAGGTGAAGCACAGGCCGGAGACCTGCGGGAAGCGACCCTGGACCGCGGGCATCGTCGATACGCCGTTCTCGAGCATCGTCTTCAGCTCAGCGCCATTGACTTGGAGGGTGACGACGATATTGCCGAACGGCAGCACGGCCAGGACCTGGCCGCGCGTGATCGGGTACGGCGGCGGCACGTACGCGGAGCAGAAGTCGCCGCCAATGTCGGTCGTCGGGCAGGTCAGCGCGTCGCGCAGTCCACCCGAGTTTGTGATCGCGAACTCGACACCGATCGACGCGTAGGCGTCGCGCATGGCGTCGGCGGTGATGTCGCCCACCAGGGATTCGCAGGTTCGGCCGGCGCTCTGGCCACAGGCGTCGGCGCGCGGGACGAACCGCGAGGAGGAGCCGATCGTGCCGCCCAGGATCGGGGTCAGCGCGGCGGTCAGCTCGGCGAGGCGTGCGGCGATCGCGGGGTTCGCGATCGTGCCGATCGTCCATGGCTTGTGGTAGTCGGCCGTCGTGTAGAACGGCTTCTTCGTCGCCGGGTCGACGACGAGGGTGATCCGGGTGTAGCGCAGGCTCTTGCTGCGGTTCTCGGTGACGAGCGTCATCTTGCTCTCGGCGTCCGCGATCCGGGTCAGGATCTGGAAGTCGGTGTGGTCGCCGATGAGGACGTCGACGCCCTTGAGCTGATGGGCAAGGTCAACGAGCGGACCTGTCGGGTTCAGGAGCGTGCCGGCGGTCGCGCCGTCGTGGCCCATGACGACGATCGTCTGGACCCCGTTGGCCCGCAGCCGGTTGACCTCCGCCTGAACGAACGCTGCGCGGTTGTCAACGTGGAATGGGTCGAACGAGTTCGGGAAGACGAGGGTCGGCGCATCCTCGTTCGTGAAGCCGACGAGCCCGACCTTTGCGCCGTCGAAGTTGAACGTCGCCGAAGGGCTCCACTCGGCCGGAGTCTTGCCGTTGGCATCCACGACATTGGCCGACAGGTACGGGAAGTTCGCCAGCGGGATGAGCGTGTTCCGCAGGTACGACTGACCCTTGTCGAAGTTGTGGTTGCCGAGGCCATCGGCGTTGAAGCCCATGAGGTTCATGAGCTCGATCGTCGGGGTGTCACCAAAGAACGCCGAGATCGGCGGCGTCGCACCGACGGAGTCGCCGGCGGCGACGGTGATCGAGCCATTCGTCGCTTGGGCCCGGTAGCGCTGGAAGAAGTATTCGAGCGCGGCGGATCCGCCAATCGAGAAGGTCGGGTTGGCCGAGCCGCTCCCGGTCACGTTGTCGGCCGCTTCGGCGAGTGGCGTGAGCTGGCCGTGGTAGTCGCTGATGTCGAGGATCGTGTAGACCTTGAGTTGCGGCTTTGTCGTGATGTCGACGCGAATGCTGCCGCTCGCGTTCTGGGGGCCGTCGATGCCGAGGAGGAACGCGAGCGTCGGCGCGAGGTCGATCGCGCGGACGTTGGCGATCGGGGTCGAGGAGTGCTTGATCCCAGGCCCGGACGCCACGAACGTCGCGTGCATGTTGACGTTGTGCGCGATGTCGACGAGGTTCGGCAGGTAGCCGTGCTGGCCGAAGAACTGGCTGAATGCGATCCGCTGGCCGGGCGTCGCCGCATCGAACTGGTACGGCGGGCGGAGGACGACGACCACGTCGCCGCTCCGAGACGGGTGCAGCGAGTCGGTGCCGTCGACGTTCCGCAGGTCTTCCTTCTTGAGGACCGACAGCACGACCTGGGCCCCCGGGTGGGCCGGGTCGGTGAGGCCCTGCCACGCAGCGATGATGCTGTTGCGGACCGCCTCGTAGTTCGCGGCGGTCACGACCCCGCCCGGATCGCGACCCGCCACGTTCATGTAGATCTGGGCCGTGCCGCCGGCCCAGCAGGCTTTGGCAATGTTCACGGCGAGCGCGCCGGTGCCCGCGCGGCAGTTGCTGACCTGCTCGATCGCCGAGCCGTCGGTCGCGGTAGACCGCTGGAAGCCGGCGTCAAAGAGGACTCTGCCGGCGTTGACCGCGTACCACTGCGGCGCGAAGCCGTGGTCGGAGCCGGCGAACGTCGTCGGGTTGCCGCCCATGAGCCCTCGGGCCTGTGCCAGCGTCTTGTCGGCGTCGGCATAGGCGTCCCGGATGTAGCCCTCGCGCTTGTCGGCGAGCCCGTCCGGTGTGCCGTTGCCCTCGAGATCGTCGTAGTACGGGTTCGGGTTGCCGTCGATGTCGGTCGGCGTGACGAGGGCCATGAACTGGTGGCTGATCTCGTCGGTCGTCGGGAAGCCGACGAATGCCACGTCCGTGTCCGGCTGCAGGGTGCCGAGGATGAAGTTCGCGGTGGCGTCGGCATAGGCGTTGTGCAGGTCGCGGCCCTGCTCGACGTAGGTGTCCTCATCGATGATCCGCGCCTCGAGCGGCGCGAAGTCGCCGGCGATGTAGGTCGGGAAGTTCTCGGCGAGGTACTTCTCGAGCTTGTTCTCTCCCGCCCCACCGGCCGGCAGCGCGTTGCACGCCGCGGTCGCACACGTCGCGATGACGCGCTGGACGGAGGTGAAGTAGATCTTGAAGGTCGACAGGTCGGACGCGAGGTCGACGAGCTTCGTGTAGAAGCCTGCCGTCTGGCCGGCGCGGGCACCGGCCAGGCCATCAGCGCCGCGCAGCTTGACCTCCTTGAAGTCACCGACTCCGAGAGGTCCGACGGTTGCGGCCTGTGAGCCGTCCTTTGCAGCGGCGGAGCGGACGAGGATGGCGTGGTCGTACGCGGCGGTCCCGTCGACGACCGAGTCGTAGACGTACACGTCGTAGGTGCGGTTGGGATTCTGGGCGGCAAAGGTTGTCGCGACGAGGAGGGACGTCTGCTGGGACGGCGCGGCCGGATCGCCGGCGGGGACGTTCGTCCACCCTGACGCGAGCGCGAAGGCGGCAACCTGGTAGCTGATCCCGAACGCTGCTGCGCCCGCCTGCTCCGTCGCGTTCAGGGGTGCGGCGAGGACGCCGCGGGTCGAGAAGAAGTTTGTGAAGTCGACCGTCGGGCCGGCGATGCCCGACTGGACCCCTCCAACCCAGTCGATCTGGGCGACCTTCTTGCCGGCTCGCTCGGCGGCCGCGGCAAGCGTGTCAGCCTGGATCGGGCCACCCGAGAACGCGGTCCGGTTGTTGAAGTTCCCTTCACCGACGCGGTGGTACGTGTTGTTCGTCGATCCGTGCTCGCCCGGCCACGCGCCGGTCATCATCGTGTACCAGCCCACGCCGGTGTTCGGCGGGAAGCCGGGCAGCATCCCGTTGTCACCGCGGACGCCACTCGCCATCAGGCTGGCGTAGGTCGGCATGAGGCCGAGGCCCGCGTACTTCTCCATGAGGTCCGGGCGCATGCCGTCGGAAGAGAAGAAGACGGCGCGGTTCGACAGCGGCCCTTCCGTCGGCTTCGGTGCCGCGGCGACGGGTCCGCCCATCGCTGAGGCGACGATCGACAGCAGGCTGATCAGGACGAGAGAACGAAGGCTCGATCGGGTCACCGGAAGCTCCTCCACGTTCGGGGGCACGAACGACGTGTGGGCGCGGGAAGCGTGCGCGATCCCTATCGGACCGCTCCGCACGACCGTAGACCGGACACGATAGCGCCCTATCGGCGACCTGTTAACGAGGCGGCAGGGCGCGGCGGCCTCAGGATGGCGGTAACGGTGCACCGCGGCACCGGTTTCGGGTGATTGGCGGTGAAGCGAGGGCTGGAATCATGCCCGGATGGCTGATCCGTCGGCGGCGGCCGCCGCGCTCTTCGATCGCCTCGCGCCCGACCAGCGTGCCGCGGCGACGACACCGCCGGGACCGGTACTCTGCATCGCACCCGCCGGGTCGGGCAAGACGACGACGCTCATCGCCCGGATTGCTTGGCTGCTCGATGGCGAAGCTGATCCCGAGGCGATCACGGCGATCGTCTTCAACAAGCGCGCCGCCGATGAGCTGCGGGCGCGACTCTCGACCGCCGCGGCCGGTGTGGGCGGTGACGCGGTGCGGGTGCGGACGTTCCATGCCCTGGGACTCGAGATCCTGCGCGGCGCGGGCCAGCCGGTGTCGCCGCTCGTCGATCGGACCAGCCTGTTGCGCCGCCTCTGGCCAACCGCGCCGCCTGCCGAACGGCGCCGCCTCGAGACCCTCTTCTCGCGAATGAAGCTCGACCTGCGCGTCGATGCGGCGGCGATCGCGGCAGACCCCGACCCAGGTCCGCTCGGCCTCGCCTTCCTCGGCTACGAGACGGCACTGGCCGCGACAGGTGGCCTCGATTTCGACGATCTCATCGCCCGACCCCTTCGCCTCCTCGAGGCCGAGCCCGATGAGCGGGCGCTATGGCAGGGGCGCTGCCGCCATCTCCTCGTCGACGAGGCCCAGGACCTCGACCGCAGCCAGCTCGACCTGGCGCTGCTCCTGGCGCAGCCCGAGAACCAGGTGTTCCTCGTCGGTGACGACGATCAGTCGATCTACGGCTGGCGGCTGGCTGACGTCCGGCGGGTCCTCGGGCTTGCGGCGCGCCTGCCGGGCTTGAAGCGCGTCGACCTCGAGGTCAACTACCGCTGCCCGCGACTCGTCGTCGAACGCGCCGTCAAGCTTGTGAGCCACAACACCGAGCGGTTCGCCAAGGTCGTTCGCGCAGGGCCAGGTGCCGGCGGCCGCCTCGTCCTCGCACCAACGAGCGACGATGACGTGGGCCGCACCGAACGCTTGCTCGCGGGCTGGCCCGACGACGCGACGCCGCGTGCGATCCTCGCTCGGACGAATCGCGAGCTGGCGTCCGCGGCCGTTGCGGCGATCGAGGTCGGGCGACCGTTCCGCGCCGCCGGCGTCGAGCTGATCGTTGAGTCGCCGCTGGTCGATGCAATCCTCGAGCGGGTCGCAACCGACGCTTCCGAGGCAGTCGAGATGGCGCCGCTGCTCGTCCGGATCGGACGCGTTCGCAGCGCGATCCTGGATGAGCCCCAGACCCGGGCCGACGAGCTCGACGACCCGGATGACCCAGACGCACCATCGCCGGCCGACGTCTCTGAGGCCCTCCTCGGCTGGGCGCCGCGGTTCGAGACGCTCGAGGGGCTACGGACGGCCATCGCATTAGCCCGCCGTCGCCTGGCGGAGCTTCGTCGGGATGACGCCCCGCTGTCGCTCGCGACGGCCCACTCCACGAAAGGCCTCGAGTTCGACGACGTCGCGGTCATCGACATGGACGCCGAGCGGTTCCCGAGCGCGCGATCCCTCAGCGATGCGCTCGAACCCGAGCGGGCGCTCGAGGAGGAGCGGCGCCTCGCCTACGTCGCGTGGACGCGCGCCCGGCGCTCGCTCATCCTCATGTACGACCCCGCGACGCCATCGACGTTCATGCTCGAGGCCTTCACGGCCGCGGAGCTCGGCCTCGACCCCGGAGTCCTGCACTAGATTCGGCCGATGAGCCGGCTACCGAGCCTCGGACCGCGCGGCGAAGGTTGGCTCGCCGCCCAGCTGTTCCTGATCCTTGTCGTCGCGAAGGCGCCGGAGATCGACCCGTGGCGGCCGACCTTCGCGGGCGGGACCGCAATACTCCTCGGGCTCGTCGGCTCCATCCTCTCAGCCCTCGGCGTGGCCGTCGCCTTTGGCGCCGCGCTGCAGCTGCTCCGCCGTCGCTCGTTCTCGGCGCTGCCGCAGCCGCGCGATGACGGCGGGCTCGTCGACACCGGGCTCTACGCGCGCGTGCGTCATCCGATCTACAGCGGCATCGCGCTCGGCGGGCTCGGCTGGGCAATTGCGCGAGGCTCGCCGCTCGCCCTCGGCGCCGACGTCGCGCTGGTCGCGATCCTCTACCTGAAGGCGGCGCGCGAGGAGGAGCTGCTCATCGGCCGTTACCCGGCCTACGAGGCCTATCGCGCCCGTACGAAACGCCTCATCCCGGGGATTCTCTAGCCCGTCAGCCGGCCTCGCGACCTTCGGCATCCCGTCGATCGAGCGCTCGCAGGAGGCGGTCGACGGCGTCGAGCAACGGTTCGGTGACATCGGCCGGTAGCGCGTCCCGAATCGAATCCTTCGGACCGTAGGCGGATCTGACCCGGCGAGCCGCGCCGCGCAGCTCCGCGATCGGGGCATCCCGCAGGCGCTCGGGCAGCGGCGCGAGATAGCGCTCCCAACGGGCGATGTCGAGCTCACGCGCTCGCTGCGCCGCAATCTCGGCGGCCCGAGCCGCGCGGAGGGCGGCCTCATCGATGACGGGCAGCTCGTGCCGCGCCGGCCGTGCCGCGGTCAGTTGATCGGACCCTCCGTCGCCGGCGGCGAGGCGGACGGTGCGGCCGGAGCGTCCCCGGCCGGCAGCCGGACGAGGACGAGCGGGATCCGCCGCCGCTCCGAGCCGTTGACGAGCAACCGGAACGAGTAGTCGCCCGGTGCCGGAAACGTCAGGTTCCAGGCGTCGATCGCGAGCGTCACCGGGCGATCGCGGGCATCGGTGCGCCCGTGGACCGTCAGGTTGCTGCTCGCCGCGGCGACCTCACGGCCATCGGGGTCGAGGAGGACGAAGCGCAGCTCGTGGGCGCGGTCGACCTCGGTCGCCGTGACCCGCAACCCGATGACCAGGGCAAGGTGCGGATGCCGCAGCGGGTAGGTCTGGCCGCCGATGTGGTCGAGGCCGCCGCCGAGGACGTTGAACTTCTGGCCCGGCGTGGCCTGGGCGGCATCGGCAAGGAACGCGTAGTCGATCTCGGGCACGGGCTCATGCTACGCCGCGCCAGTTCGCCCGCCGTTCGCGCGCCGTTCGAGCGCCTCCTCGATCGCCCAGATCGCGAGCGGTCGAAGGTAGAGCGACGCCCGATAGTTGCCGTTCCGGTCGTAGGCCTCGGGCGTCCGGAACCAGAGCCCCTCCTGCCACACGACGCGGGCCGCGCCTTCCGCGGTGGTCCAGCCTTCGGAAACGAGGCCGCGGCCGATCATGAACGCGGCGAGTGCGTAGGTCGTGCCGACCCAGACCTCCTCCGACTGCTCGCTCGAGCGGTCGATCGTGCCGTCGGGCCGCATGCCGTTGACCGCGCCGCGCAACCCGTCGCCGAAGTCGATGACGTTGAGCTCGAAGACGCGCCGGAGCGCGCTCTCGACGCGTTCGCGGGGCAGCAGGTCGCCCAGCCCGCTGACGTCCGCGAACCACTGGCCGACGAGCTGGTCGGCCATGACCGTGTCCGACAGCGGCCCGCCGCTGCTGTCGTAGTCGTATGAGCGGCCGTTCCAGAGCCGGGCATCGAAGGTCGCGCGCGCTTGCGTGAAGTTGTCGTCCCAGCGCCGCGCAGCGGCCTCGTCGCCGACCGCGCGGGCAAAGGCCGCGGCCGCCCGAAGGGCCGCGAGCCACAGGCTCCCGCCGTATGCGCTGGCACCGCGCATCGGCCAGGTGTCGTACGTCTGGTCCGGCAGCCCGTCGTGCTCGAGCAGGCCGTCGCCGTCGCGGTCGAACACAGCGAGGTACGCCATTGCGGTCTGGATCGCCGGCCAGACGTCTCGGGTGAAGCCGTCGGGATCCGCGTCGCTCAGGCGGTCGAGCCAGGCGCTGAGGACGAACTTCGGGTTGAGGTCCTTCCAGCTGTTGACCTCCCGGAACGTGTAGTGGTTGACCCGGACGAGCGGGTCTTCCGCCGGCCCGCCGAGATCGTGCGGCAGCGCACCCGGGAGCTTTCGGATGCCCGGGTCCCCGGTCGCTTGCGTGATGATCGGCGTCGGGTCATCGATCGCCACGGTGTGGGCGTAGGCGCGACTGATCGAGGCCTGCAACGACGGCCACAGGCGCCGGATCGCCGACGCGGCATAGAAGTGGACGTCGAGCGTGTCGTAGAACGGGTAGTCGAAGCATTCGAGGATCGCGAGCTCGGCGGCGCCGTCCCTGGACGGTGCCGGGTCGCCGCCGCCGTCGCGCCAGATCGTGCCGCCATCGACGACGTAGTAGAGCTCGTTGAACAGCGCCGCCTTGTACCAGTCCGGCCGATCCGGGGACTCGAGAATCGGTGCCTGCCAGGCCTCGATCGCGGCCCGCCAGCCGTCGATGCTCGCGAAGCCGTGAGCCGCAAGGTCGGGGGCTCGTAGCCCGCTCACTCCCCATTCGCGCGTGTAGCGCTTGCGCCAGCGTCGGCCGTCGCCGAAGCGGGCAAACGGCAGATCCCAGGCGACCGCAAAGCGGACCGTACGCTTCGAACCGGGTGCCAGGTGGACGCGCGCAGCGAGCGCGATGACGGTGCCCTTCTCGCTCGAACCACCAAGGCCGGCGTCCGCGAGCCGGCCGTCGCTGGCGAAGTCGGCCCAGAGGTCGCCCGCGGCGTCTGCCGCGACCGGTCCCAGGCGGGTGATCTCAACGCCGTCGTCGGTCGCCGCCGCGATGGCGAACGAGCCGGCCAGCTCGCCACCCGCGTCCGCGACAAAGCCCAAGCCAACGCTGCCGCCGACCTCGAACGCTTCCACGCGCCGCTCGACGCCGCGGCCGTCGACCGCGAGGGCGTCCCCGAGCGGATCCGCCCAGCTCAGGAGCACGGCGGCATCGACCGGTACCGGCCCCGGGTTCTCGAGCTCCAGCTCGAACGTCCCGACCGGCAGGCTCGCCGCGGCGTCGTCGCCGGGCATGACCGGGCTCAGCTGCTCCTCGGTGACCCGGATCGGCAGGTCCGGCGAGTCGAACTCGAACCACGAGCGCGGGAACAGGGCTCGGTACGTGCCTGCCCTGATCGCGAGCGGCTCCCCCCAGCCCGCCGGCGGCGGCGTCGTTCGGAGGACCTGCGCGACCGAGCCCGTCCCGGACCCGGCCCAGACGGCGAACCCGTCGGCAGGCTCCGATTCGAAGCGGTGCTCGCCGACCCGCAGGTGCCAGCGCGCGAAGTCGCCGCGCTGCGTCCGCCCGATGCTGCCCGCGCCGATCCCGCCGATCGGGACGCCGGCCCACGGCCCGTCGTCGATCATCGGCAGGGCGACGCGGGGCCGTGGCTCCGGCTCGAAGCCGACTCCGAGGGCGCGCGACCACGCCACGCTCGGGACGCGAATGGCCATCGCGCTACTTCTCGACGCCGGTGACGACGACGCCGCGCATGAACGCGCGCTGGGCGAGGAAGAAGATGACGACCGGGACGGCGATCGTCAGGATCGCGCTGGCCTGGACGAGCGGGACGCGCGTGAAGAAGAGCGCCGCAAACTGCTGGATTCCGAGCGTCAGCGGCCACAGGTCGGGCTTGCCGCCGACGTACACGAGCGCCAGCAGGAACTCGTTCCACGAGTAGAAGAAGTGGAACAGCGCGACGGCGGTGATTGCCGGGATCGCCTGCGGCACGATCACCGATCGCAGGATCCGGAAGGGGCTGGCGCCATCGATCATCGCGGCTTCGTCCAGCTCGCGTGGTATCGACATGAAGTACTGGCGCAAGAGGAAGACGTTGTAGGCGTTGGCAAAGAAATGGGGCACGATCAGCGGCAGCCACGTCCCCGCCCAGCCGATCTTCGTGAAGATGATGTACGAGGGCACGAGCGTCGCCTGCTGGCTGAGCATGATCGTCGCAAGCAGGATGACGAAGAGCCCGCCGCGGAAGCGGAACCGGAACCGACTGAAGCCGTAGGCGACGGCGATCGCAGAGGCGACCGCACCGATCGTGCCGACTCCGGCGATGATCAGGGTGTTCCGGAAGAGCTTCGGGAACTGGATCTCGTCCCAGGCCTTGCCGAAGTTCTCGACCTTGGGGTCAAGGACGTGCGCCGCCTCGAGCGTTCGCCAGCGGCCGTGCCACTCGATCGGGCCGGCCCCGGGATTGGCCGGGTCGATGAAGACGGAGTCCTCGCGGCCTTTCGTGATGATCGCCAGGGGCCGCACGCCGTCGTCGAGCGGGACCTGCAGGATCGGGTACTCGGTGCCCTGGTATTCGAAGGTCAGGGGCGTCGCCGGGTACAGCGGCGCGGATTGATCCGTGATCTGCTGCTGATCCTTCAGCGCGGTCAGCGCCATGTACGCAAGCGGCAGCAGGAACCCGCTGAGGACGGCGATCGCCAGCAGCGTCATCGCCGCGCGGCCGGTGAACCGGCGCGCCTCGCGCCCAAGCAGCGGCGCAGAGCTCGTCCGTCGAACCGCGGGGTAGGTCGCCATCAGCGTTCCGCCGCGTAGTAGACCCAGCGTCGTGACGACCAGAACAGGACGAGGGTCACGACAAGGATCACCCCGAAGAGGACCCAGGCCAGCGCCGACGCGTAGCCCATCTGGTTGAACGAGAACGCCTCGCGGTACAGATTGACGTTGAAGAGATTCGTCGCGTCGTCGGGGATGCCGTTCTTGAGGACGTACGGCTGGATGAAGACCTGGAAGCTCGTGACGAGGCTGATCAGGACGTTGTAGAAGATGACCGGTGTGATCAGCGGCACGGTCACCCGCGTGAACGTCGCCCAGCGTCCGGCGCCGTCGACCCGAGCCGCGTCATAGAGCTCCGAAGGCACGCTCTGCAGCCCCGCGATGAAGATCAGCATCATGTTTCCGCAGCTCCACAGGCCGATGAGGGCGAGCGTGACGAGGACCCAGCCCGAATCCCCGATCCAGTCGGGCCCGGTGATGCCAACCGCTCCAAGGGCCTGGTTGACCCAGCCGCTCGAACCGTTCAGGACGCCGGCCCAGATCAGGGTCGCCGCGACGAGCGGGATCTGGATGGGCATGTAGAAGAGCGTCCGAAAGGCAGACCGGCCGGCGACCTGGGGCGAGTTGAGCAGGGTCGCAACGGCCAGCGAGAAGACGAGGTTGAGCGGGACCGTGATCAGGATGTAGCGGATCGTGGTCAGGAGCGAGCTCTGGACTCCGTGATCGACGAGCAGGCGCTCGTAGTTTCGGAGGCCGATGAAGTGGATCGCATCGGGCTTGCGGAGGTCGAAGTCGGTCAGGCTGAAGACCAGCGCGGCCGCCATCGGGATGAGCGTGAAGAGCAGGAAGCCCGCGATCCAGGGTGAGATGAAGAGGTAGCCCCACATCGCCTCGCGGCGGGCAAATCCCCAGCGCGGCCGGCTGCTGCCGACGGCGCCGCGCGCCAGGGTCGCCTCGCCGGGCGTGGCGGCCATCGGTCTCCTCCGGCTTCAGGCGTTGGGCGGTGTGGTCGGGCGCGCCCGCTGGGGAACGGGCGCGCCCCGGATTCGGCTAGCGGGCCTCGTCGAAGAGGTCCTGCAGGGTTGCTCTCAGTGTCTCCGCCTCAGCGGCGATGTCGAGGCCGGGCGTCGTGATCAGCTTCTCCTGGAAGGCCTTGATCGCGGCGTCCGCCTTGAGGAAGTTCGGCATGTCCGCCTCGTGGCTGGGCACGTCGGGGTATGCGAGCATATCGAGCGCGACCTGCCAGTCGATGTCATTCGGCGCAAACCGCGCGTCGAGTGCATCGAAGAACGCGGCCTGCTTGCTCTTGACGGCCGGCAGGGCGCCATAGCGCGCGATGAGCGTGTCGTTGCCGAGCAGGTACTGCAGGACCTCGAACGCTTCGTCCGGATGCTTGGTGGCCTTCATGACGCCGAACGTGTCGGCGTGCAGCTTGGCGGTCGTGGTCCCGTCATTCGACGGCGGGACAGCGATGTCCCAGTGCGGCGTGGGCGGCGCGCCATCGGCCGGCCACGCGCAGCACGTGTACCAGAGATGAACGAAGTCCATGGCCACGTTGCCGGACTGGAAGGCATTGTCCGGCCCGAGGGCATCCGAGCGGTTCTCGGTGCCCGTCGGGATGAAGTGGTCCTTCCACATGCCGTCGTAGTACCACTGCCATGCGTCGACCCAGCCGTCCGGGATCTGGGCGTTGCCGCTGGCGTCGACGACCTGGCCGGCCTTGCGCTGGGTGCCCCAGCCGCGCGGGTCGGTCCACTGCATGTAGTAGCCCCACTGGTCGATGCTGCTCGAGTCGAAAGCCGAGGATGTCGCGTCGTTGCCGCCGGTATCCACCGTCAGCTTCTTGGCCAGCTCGGTCAGGGTGTCCCAGTTCCAGTCCTTGCCGTCGTACTTCTCGCCAACCTTGTGCGGCGGGTACGCAAGTCCGGCCTCGTCGAACAGGTCCTTGTTGTAGTAGATGAACGAGGGGTAGATCGCGAACGGGATGCCAACCTGGCCACCGAAGCCTTCCTTGTAGGCCTCCAGGAGGGCGGGGTCGAGATCGCTGACGTCGAAGCCCGAGGACTCGATGTACGGGGCGAGGTCCAGGAGCTGATCGCCGTACGAGTAGAAGCCTCGGAAGCCGACCGGCCCGATGATGTCCGGCGGGTTGCTGGCCGCGATCTGCGTGCTCAGGATGTCGTAGGCCGTGGTGTTCTGGTAGATCTCAAGGCTCAGGACGATCTTGTCCTGGGACGCGTTGAAGTCCGCGACGACCTTCTGCTCGTCGGCGATCTGGTCCGGCTGCGCGCCGGTGCCCAGGCCGACGTACCAGCGGATCAGCACCTTGCCGTCGGCGGTCAGCCCGCCCTCGCCGGTCTCAACCGGTGCCGGGGTGACCGCGACCGTTGACGGTGACGGCTCAGCTGACGGAGATTGGGACGCACTGCCGCTGCAGGCGACTGCGAGGATCGAGAGCAGGACGAGCAACGCGGATGCTCGTCTCGCCCCATCGAACGTTCGGTTCATCGCTAACGCTCCTCCTGTGAAGCTCGGATCGCTCGATCCGGCTCATTCGTCGCCGGCAGACGCCGGCCGTTCCTACCCGGTCGATGTCAGCTCCTGGCGACCCTCCCGCTCGATTCGCGAACGACCAGCTCGGTGCCGAGCAGCACTCGCTTCGCAACCGGCCGTTTCGCGGCCATGACCTCGACGAGCAGTCGAGTCATCTCGCGGCCCATCTCCTCGATGGGCTGCCTGACGCTCGAGAGGGGTGGATCAGTCGTCGTCGCGATCGGCGAGTCGTCATAGCCGACGACCGCGACGTCCTCAGGCATGCGGCGACCCGCGGCGCGGAGCGCCTGGACGGCGCCGGCAGCCATGAGGTCCGAGGCTGCGAACACGGCGTCCACGTCCGGCCGCGCCCCGAGAATGTCGCGTATCGCCGCCGCTCCGCTCTCCTGGCCGAAGTCGCCGGCGGCCTCGAGTCGAGGGTCGAGCGCCCGGCCGGCCGCCTCGAGCGCCTGCCGGTAGCCGGTCAGGCGGTCCTGGCTCACGGCCATGTCGCCCGGACCGGTGATCGTCGCGATCGCCTGCCGGCCATCGGCGATGAGATGCTCGACTGCGCTGCGCGCGCCGGCGACATTGTCGACATCGACGTAGCTGACGTCCGCGGTTCGCGGGGGCCGGCCGCCGACGACGACGGGTAAACCGCGACGGGCGAGCTGCCCCGGCAGCGGGTCGTCGCCGTGGAGCGACGCCAGGAGCGCGCCGTCGACGTGGCCGGCGCTGAGGTAGCGCCCGGCGCGATCCTCTTCTTCGGATGTCTGCGGCATGAGGAGCACGAGCTGCAGATCGCGCTCGCTGAGCGCCGCGCCGATGCCGCGCAGCAGCCGTGCGAAAAAGGGCTCGGCGAACAGCCTGCCGGCGGGCTCGCCGATGACCAGGGCGATCGACTGGCTGCGCCGTGTGACGAGGCTCCGGGCGGCCGGGTTCGGAACGTAGCCGAGGCGATCGACAGCGCGCTCCACGGCGCGCCGGACCTCGGGAGCGACGCGCGGGTTGCCGTTCACGACCCGCGAGACGGTCGCACGCGAGACACCGGCTGCAAGCGCAACCTCTTCGAGGGTCGAGCCGCGGCCATTGCCCGCAGCGTCTCGCTCGGCCACAGCCCCTCCCGGAGTGACGGTCACCGGTCAGCGTCTCTGTGAGAGCGCTCTCACGATCACATGCGGCACTCTAGCACCGCTGTCAAGAGAGCGATCTCTCGGCATTGCGCACGGAGATTGCTCAGGGCGTCGGGGTGCGGTGCGCGCTCCGTGGGCCGAGGTGGCTAGGCGGTCCTCGTCGCCGCGGCGCGCTTTCGCGCTGGAGCGGCCTTCGTCGCCGCGAGCGTCGTGACATCGCGGCTCGGGCGGCCGTTGCCGCGTCCGTTCGTCGGCTTCGTGCGTCCGGCGGCCTCGGCAAAGGTCACATCGGACAGCGGCACGAGCGGCTCGCCGCGCAGGATCCGCGACAGGTACTCGGCGGTCGCCGAGCCGCGGACGCGAGCCACCTGCTCGGGCGTGCCCTCGGCGATGATCCGGCCGCCCTTGGCCCCACCCTCAGGGCCGAGGTCGATGATCCAGTCGGCCGTCTTGATGACGTCCAGGTTGTGCTCGATCACGAGCACGGTGTTGCCGTTGTCGACGAGCCGGTGAAGGACCTGGAGGAGCTTCTCGACGTCGGCGTAGTGGAGGCCGGTCGTCGGCTCGTCGAGGACGTAGAGCGTCTTGCCCGTGGCCCGCTTCGACAGCTCGGTGGAGAGCTTGACCCGCTGCGCCTCGCCGCCGGAGAGCGTCGTGGCCGGCTGGCCGAGGTGGATGTAGCCCAGCCCGACATCGTTCAGCGTCTGGAGCTTCGAGGCGATGCTCGGGACGGCGGAGAACACGTCGACCGCCTCCGCGACCGTCATCTCGAGGACCTCGGCGATCGAGCGGCCCTTGTAGTGGATCTCGAGCGCCTCGCGGTTGTAGCGGGCGCCCTTGCAGACCTCGCACGGCACGTAGACGTCGGACAGGAACTGCATCTCGATCTTGATGATCCCGTCGCCCTTGCAGTTCTCGCAGCGGCCGCCCTTGACGTTGAACGAGAAGCGACCGGGCGAGTAGCCGCGGACGCGCGCCTCGGGCACCCCGGCGAAGAGCTCGCGCATCGGCCCGAACATGCCCGTGTACGTCGCCGGGTTCGAGCGTGGCGTCCGGCCGATCGGGCTCTGGTCGATCTCGATGATCTTGTCGATCTGGTGGGCGCCCTCGAGCGCAGCGTGGGCACCGACAGGCTCGCGCGAGTTGTGCAGCTCCCGGGCCAGCGCGCGGTAGAGGACCTCCGTGACAAGCGTGCTCTTGCCGCTGCCCGAGACGCCGGTCACCGCGGTGAACGTCCCGAGCGGGATCGTGACGTCGAGGTCCTGGAGGTTGTGCTGCCGGGCGCCACGCACGACGAGCGCCTTGCCGTTGCCGGGGCGGCGCGACTCGGGGATCGGCACGGCGCGGTCGCCTCGCAGGAACGCGCCGGTGATCGAGCGCTTCTCGCCAAGGATCGCCTCGAGCGGGCCGTTGGCGATGATCTCGCCACCATGCTCCCCTGCCCCGGGCCCGATGTCGACGACCCAGTCGGCCGTTCGGATCGTCTCCTCGTCGTGCTCGACGACGAGCACCGTGTTGCCGAGGTCGCGCAGCCGCGTCAGGGTCGCGATGAGCTTCGCGTTGTCGCGCTGGTGGAGGCCGACGGACGGCTCGTCGAGGATGTAGAGGACGCCCATCAGCGTCGTCCCGATCTGGGTCGCGAGGCGGATCCGCTGGGCCTCGCCGCCGGACAGCGTCTGGCTCGTCCGGTCGATGGCGAGGTAATCCAGCCCGACGTCGACGAGGAAGCCGAGGCGCGCCCGGATCTCCTTGAGGATCTGGTAGGCGATCGTCCGCTCGCGCTCGGTCAGGAGGTCCGGCAGCCTGTTGATCCAGGCGAGCGCATCGGTGATCGCGAGCTTTGATACTGACGAGATGTCGCTGCCGTCGATCGTCACCGCGAGCGCTTCGGGACGGAGCCGCTTGCCGCCGCACGTGGGGCAGGGCTTGACGACCATGAACTTCTCGAGCTCGGTCTTGATGTATTCGGACTCGGTCTCGCGGTAGCGCCGCTCGAGGTTGACGACGAGCCCTTCGAACGTCGCGGAGTAGGTGTTCTCACCGCGTTCGTGGCGGTAGCGAACGATGACCCGCTCGTCCTTGGGGGCGTACAGGAGGTAGTCGATCGCCGCTTTCGGCAGCTCGGCCACCGGCTTCGTCGAGGACCAGCCGTGCGACTCGCAGACGGCCTCGATGATCTTCTGGCGCCAGGACTCCTCCATCGGCAGCCGCGACCAGGGCACGAGCGCGCCCTGCTTGAGCGACTTGGCCTTGTCCGGGATGAGGAGGTCCGGGTCGATCTCGAGCTTCGTCCCGAGCCCGGTGCAGGTCGGGCAGGCACCGTGCGGCGAGTTGAACGAGAAGCTCCGCGGTTCGAGCTCGTCCATCGTGAAGCCGTCGTACGGGCAGGTGAACCGCTCGGAGTAGCGGCGCTCCTCGAAGTCCGGTTTCTCGCCGTCGGGCGTGGCCGGCGCGACGATGACGATGCCCTCGCCCAGGCGCAGGGCCGTCTCGATCGAGTCGGCCAGGCGTGACGCATCCGGATCCGGGAGCGCCCGCTGCGTCTCAGGGTCGATGGGCCGGCCGAGCTCGTCGCGTTTCCACTCGGCCGGCGCCTCGGCACGTCGGACGACGTAGCGGTCCACGACGACCTCGATCGAGTGGCGCTTGTACTTGTCCAGGGTGGGTGCTTCGGCCAGATCGACCATCGCGCCATCCACGCGGACGCGGACGAAGCCCTGCTTTCGGGCCGCTTCGAACACCCGATCGCCTTCGGTCTTGCGGTCCTTGATCAGGGGGCCGAGGACGAGAAGCCTTGTTCCCTCCGGGAGGGCGACGACCTGGTCCACGATCTGCTGGACCGTCTGGCGCGCGATCTCGTGGCCGTTCGGGCAGTGCGGATGGCCGATGCGCGAGAACAGCAGCCGCAGGTGGTCGTAGATCTCCGTAACGGTCCCGACGGTTGACCTTGGGTTCCGGCTGGCGCCCTTCTGGTCGATCGAGATCGCCGGGGAGAGGCCGTCGATCTGGTCGACGTCCGGCTTCTCCATCTGGCCGAGGAACTGGCGCGCGTAGGCGCTCAGGCTCTCGACGTAGCGGCGCTGGCCCTCGGCGTAGATCGTGTCGAAGGCGAGGCTGGACTTGCCGCTGCCGGACAGCCCGGTGATCACGACAAGCCGGTCCCGCGGGAACGACACCGTGACATTCTTGAGGTTGTGCTCGCGTGCGCCGCGCACGACGATCTGGTCCTGGGGCACGTCTCCAAGTCTACCGGAACCGCGTCAAACAGAACAGGTGTTCAGGCGAGGATCAGCCCCGTCGGAGGATGCTCACCGGCAGTCAGAGCGGCGATCACATGTCGAAATCGCAGGCGAGGAAGGTCTGCGAACAGGCCTGGGCTCGCGGCAAAGACACGTCGATTGCTTCGCGTGTCGGCGACGATCAGCAAGAAGGCGTCTGTTGGATCGTCGCGACGTTTCAGGGCGATCCGACGCTCGAGCGCCTGCGCGTCTCGGATTCGCATCTCGACTTCGATCGCGGTCCGCGCATGCCGTCCGAAGAGCACCGCGTCCCAGCTTCGCTGCTCGGCCCGATCTAGGGATGCTGGCAGCGGGACCTCGAGTCGAACGGCCAGCGGCGGCCTGACCGCGGCGACGATGCGCGTCAGCTTCGCGTGTTGGGCGGCATCTCGAAGCGGTTCACCACCGGGGTAGAGGCGGACGCTGAGGTCAAGGCCGAGAACGCTCGCAACCTTTGCGGCCTCTTCGATCGAGAGGTTTCGTCGCTTCGCGGTCTCGAGCCGGCTGTAGACCGAACGCGAGATCCCGCACGCCGTAGCGATCGCGGCCTGACTCAAGCCGGCGGCCAGCCTACGGTCGAGGAACTCATCGGCGATGGCCTGGAGGATGCGTTCGCTCCGCCGAGTGCCACGTGAGAGGACGCGTTGGACTGTGCTCATCTCGCCACTGTGAAGGCGGCCGATTTGCTGCCACTCACCTGCCGCGTGCTGGACCTGCACCACTGGGACGCGTTTCCGGCTTCGAGCGGCCGAATGCCCTCGTTTCGCGTCCTGTCAGTGCTCTCGCGGCACATCTCGCCTTCGTCTGACGATTGCGTCGGCCGATCTGGTCGCAGTGGTGCCACGGCAGCACATTGGCCGCCGGCCCGGCATTCGGCGAGCTGAGCCGGCCCGGCTCTGCTAGCGCCGGCGGCGGGCCGGACGGGCGCCGGTGCGGCGCTTGATGTTCGGGGTCACGGCCTGGTCCCACGTTGGCCGGTCGAGCCAGCGCGCCTGCCAGCCGCCGTCGTCGTCGTGCTCGTCGCGGATGCCGGGCAGCCAGTCGGAGGCGGTCCCCTGGCTCGGGCCATCCTGGCCGTCCTCGCCGTTCTGGCCATCCTCGCCGTTCTGACCGTTCTGACCGCCCGGCGCGCCACCCGGCTCAACCCCAGCCGGGAGGACGGTCACGGAGGTCACCTCGAATGCCGAGACGTCATCGGCGCGGTCGCGACCGCGGCTGCCTGATGACTTCGGGCGCGCGGATCCGGCCTGCTCGGCGGCCCGGGCGATGATCGCGGATTGGTCCTCGTCGAGGACGCGCAGCCGAATCTGTTGGATCTCGTCGCGCAGCGCGGCCGCCCGCTCGAACTCGAGCTCGCGGGCCGCGGCCTTCATCTCGGTCTCCATCTGGGCGACCAGCTTCTCGACCTTCTTGGCGTCCAGCTGGAGGAGGCGCGCATCGCGGGCCTCGCGCTCGGATGAGTACACGACCGTCGATTCGGCGACCGAGCGGAGCTGGTCATTGAGGTCGCGGATGCCCTTGATGATCGTCGTGGGTTCGATGCCGTGCTCGGCGTTGTACTTCGCCTGGGCCGCCCGCCTGCGGTCCGTTTCGCCGATCGCGGCCTTCATCGAGTCGGTCATCGTGTCGGCGTACATCACGACCTCGCCGCCGATGTTGCGGGCCGCCCGGCCGATCATCTGGATGAGCGACCAGGCGCTGCGCAGGAAGCCCTCCTTGTCGGCGTCGAGGATCGCGACGAGCGTCACCTCCGGCAGGTCGATGCCCTCGCGCAGGAGGTTGATGCCGACGACGACGTCGAACACGCCAAGCCGCAGGTCGCGCAGGATCGCGACCCGCTCGAGCGTGTCGACCTCGGAGTGGAGGTACTGGACCTTGACCCCGAGCTCGCGGAGGTAATCCGTGAGGTCCTCGGCCATGCGCTTCGTCAACGTCGTGACGATCGCGCGCTCGCCGCGCTCGACGCGGGCGCGAATGGACTCGATGAGGTCGTCGATCTGGCCTTCCGTCGGCCGGACGCTGATCTCCGGATCGACGATCCCGGTGGGCCGGATCAGCTGCTCGACGACGCGCTCCGAACGCTCCAGCTCGTACGGTCCGGGGGTCGCGGACAGGTAGATCGCCTGCCCGACCGAACTCTCGAACTCCTCGAACGTCAGCGGCCGGTTGTCGAGCGCCGACGGCAGCCGGAAGCCGAAGTCAACGAGGATCTCCTTGCGCGTCCGATCGTTCTTGTACATGCCGACGACCTGCGGGATCGTCATGTGCGACTCATCGACGACCAGCAGCCAGTCCGGCGGGAAGTAGTCGAGCAGCGTCCACGGTCGGCTCCCGGCGGCGCGTCGCGAGAGGTGGCGCGAGTAGTTCTCCACGCCCGAGCAGTAGCCAAGCTCCCGGAGCATCTCGAGATCGAAGGTCGTCCGCTGACGAAGTCGGGCGCCCTCGAGGGCACGGCCCTCGGCCTCGAGCTCCCCGACCCGGACCTCCATCTCGGCCTCGATGTCGACGACCGCGGCCTTGAGCTTGTCGGCCGGCGTGACGTAGTGCGAGGCCGGGTAGACGTTCGCCTCTTCGCGCTCCGCCAGGAGCTCGCCGGTGAGCGGGTCGAGCTCCGTGATCCGTTCAACCTCGTCACCGAAGAACTCGACGCGGACGAGGCGCTCCTCCGAAGCCGGCTGGAACTCGAGCGTGTCGCCACGCACCCGGAACTTCGCCCGGCCGAGCGCGGCGTCGTTGCGCTGGTACTGCAGGTCGACGAGGTGGCGCAGGACCGCATCTCGACGGTAGTGGCCGCCCGCTCGAAGCCGCAGGACGGTCGCCCCGTAGTCCACCGGGGCGCCGATGCCGTAGATGCAGCTCACCGACGCGACGACGATCACGTCGCGCCGCTCGAACAGCGCGTGGGTGGCCGCGTGGCGCAGCCGGTCGATCTCGTCGTTGCGCGATGAATCCTTCTCGATGTACGTGTCCGAGCGCGGCAGATAGGCCTCGGGCTGGTAGTAATCGAAGTAGCTGACGAAGTACTCGACTGCGTTCTCGGGAAAGAAATCGCGGAATTCCGCGTACAGCTGCGCGGCCAGCGTCTTGTTGTGGCTCAGGACGAGCGTCGGCCGGTTCGCCTTCTCGATGACCTTCGAGATCGAGTACGTCTTGCCCGAGCCGGTGACGCCGAGCAGGGTCTGGTGGCGCAGCCCGCGAGCGACCCCGTCGGCGAGCCTGTCGATCGCGGCGGGCTGGTCGCCGGTCGCCTCGAACGGGGCCACGAGCTTGAAATCGGGCACGTCGCGAGGATAACGGATTCGGCGGCACTCGAACAGCCGTTCGGTTTCGAACAGCCGAATGGCGATTCCGGAGTGGTCCCTCTGCCCGTTGATTGGGGTACGTCCCGGTCATACCCGCCGTGATCGGCCGATCGGAGACTTCGTGCACACGTTGCAGCGGAGGTCGATCGCGCCTTGATGCGATCCGGAAACCGATCTCGACAGACACGGCTGCGACGAGCGGGACGCACGGGTTCGGCCGAACGCGGTCAGAGCCTCGTCGAGTTCGCGCTCGTCCTGACGCCGCTGCTCCTCATCCTGCTCGGGATCATCCAGTTCGGCTTCATCTTCAACTCGTACGTGACGCTCACGAACGCGGCCCGTGAGGCGGCGCGCGAGGGCACGATCTACGTCTACGACCGAACGCTCTCGAAGGCCGCGAACGACGCGGTCCGAAACGAGCTGATGCGAACGACGCTCCTCTCGTCGCTCAACCTGCTCTCGAAGACCGCGCCCCAGATCACCACGAGCACGAGCTGGAGCCAGAGCGGCACCACGTTCACGACCGGCGACCTGACGGTCTCGTACACGCTCCCTGGCACCGTCGCGGAGTCCGATCCCCGGACCGGTCAGGAAATCATGGTCCGGGCCCGCTACCACCAGGACCTGATCATCCCGTTCATCTCGATCCTGCTGCCGCGCGACAGCGGCGGTCGCCTCTTGCTCACGGGCGAAGTCACGATGGTCGTCAACTGATGGCGCCCCGGCCGCATGTCCGCGCCGCAGGCGAGCGCGGCCAGGTCATCGTCATCTTCGCGCTGGCGATCACCGGCCTCCTCGCGGCGGCCGGGCTGGCCTTCGATATCGGGCGCTTCTACAGCGAGCGGCGATTCCTCCAGAACTCCGCGGACTCCGCCGCCCTGGCTGCGGCCAACTCGATCATCCGCGGCGACAGCTACGCCACGGCCGAGACGATCGCGCGGGACATCCTCACGCGCAACTACCTCACCGATCCGAACGGCCGTGCTCCCGCCCTGCCCTCCGCGACGCCCATCTACGAGAGCGGCCACGCCGGCGACGTGCTGTACCTGCTCGACGGCATCGTGATCACGGGCGGTGACATCCGGGTCGCCGTTCGCAACGAGATCGACTACACGTTCGGCCGCTTCATTGGCCTCGTCAACGCCCAGGTGAGCGCACGAGCACGGGTCAAGCTCGACGGCGACATCCTGCCGATCGCCGTCCGGCACTTCGTCAACGCGCCCGGTTCGGGCAGCGGCGTCTACCCGTGCGTCGATGATGACCGCGCGTTCACGGACTACTTTGCGACCGCCGACACGGCCTGCCTGGGTACGGATACCGACGACACGCTGCGCGTCGACCCGACGGCCGGCGCGGCGTTCGACGCCCTCAACCCCGACAACGATCGAACGAACCACGGCCCGATCGTCGCGATCATGGGCGACGGCGCGGTGCCCGACAACGGCGCGGACTTTCGCGGCTATGTCGCGCTCGACATCCGGAACTTCGCGAATACGACGTCGCAGCTCTACTACAACGGCGTCAACCCGGGCGACACCGCCTCGGTCCTCAAGGACCTCGAGGCGCAGTGGCTCCTCGCCGGTGGCTACCCGGGACCGATGTTCCCGCCAGCGATCAGCCCGCCCGATCCGAACGACCAGGTCGCCATCCTGAACGGCAACTCGACCGGCACCGGGATCGACGCGTTCAACACGCGGTTCATCCCCGGCGACCTGATCCTCGTCGCGGTCTACCCGGGCGTGACGCTCCAGATCCCGGACTTCAGCATGGCCGCACCAAGCACGATCAGCCTCCCGACCACCGGCACGGTCGCGAACGCCGGCTCGTTCAAGGTTGGCCGGAATCAGTCGTTCAGTGGCACGGTCGACCTGACGACTGTGGCCGACAGCGGCGATCCGTTCAACCCGATGGTCACCGGAACCCTCCTTGGCGGCGCCACTCCGATCACCTACACGCCGAACCCCGTAACGCCCTCGCTCGGCTCGGGCCAGACGGTCGACATGACCAACGTCACGACGAGCGGCGCTCCGGACGGGATCTACAGCCTCTGGCTGCGGGGCGAGGCGGGTTCGCCGTACCTGAGCATCAAGTACCTGCCGTTCGCGGTGAAGGTCGGCACGGTCAGCCGCGACTTCAGCATCGCGGTCGACGCGTCGGAGAAGTTCGTCGCCCTCGGCGGCACCGTGACGTACAACCTCACGCTCAAGCGGAGCGGCCCGTCGTTCGGCGGCACAGGCGTGAACCTGTCGCTGGAGGCCCTGCCGGGGCAGACCCTGCCGACGGGCCTCGGGGCCGTGACGTTCTCGCCCAGCAACATCAACCCGGCGACGAGCGGCACGCCGAGCGTCCTGACGATCGATGTCGGCACGGCCGCGCCGGGCCAATACACCTTCGTCGTCAGGGCAACCGGGTTGAACGGCGACGCGACCGGACGCCGGGTCACCCACCTCCTGCCGATCACCGTCGACCTCGCGACCTCTTCATCCGGTGGTAACCAGGAGTACATCGACATCACCGGCTTCGCCGTCATGCGAGTCGTGCAGGCCGACAGCAACACGATCGCGGCGTACGCCATCACGCCGATGGTCGCGGACATGAACGATCCACTGCTGCGTCGCGGTCAGACGGCGCGGCTGATGCCCTGGAACTAGGCCGGCGGGCAGGCCAGCAGCACACTCGGGAGGCACGGCGAACCCATGGAAATGGAATACAAGGACACCGGGCGGCGAAGCAAGTTCGTCATCGTGCTCGGCGTCATCCTCGCCCTCGCCGCCGGCGGGGCGGCGTTCTACCTCATCCAGCAGGCGCAGCAGCAGGCCGGCCAGGGCCCGCTCCAGAAGGTCGATGTCGTCGTCGCCAAGCGGGACATCCCGGCACGAAAGCCGATCGAGCCCGATGACGTCGAGATCCGCAGCATCCCGCTCGATGCGACGAACGAGCGCGGCATCGTCAAGACGACCGAAGAGGCCGTCGGCAAGATCCTCGCGGTCACGGTCCTCCAGGGCCAGATGGTGACGATCAACATGTTCGCATCGTCCACGTCCGGGTCCGGCTTCTCGATTCTCGGACCGGAAGAGACCGTGGCGCCGGACTCACCTGCGTGGCGGGCCGTCTCCATCTCGGTGGCCGACCCGGCCGCGGTCGGCGGCCTCATCCAGGCCGGAATGACGGTCGACATCTTCGTGACCGCCACGGTCAACGTGCCCCAGTCCCTGCTCAACCAGGGCAAGTACTACACCGACAAGTCGACGAAGATCGCGTTCCAGGACATGGTCATCCTCGCCCGAACCGGGAGCTTCTACATCATCAAGGTGACCCTCCCCGTCGCGGAGGAGATGGTCCACCTGGCCTCGGCCGGCAACGTGACGTTCAGCATGGCCCTCCGACCGGAGCAGGACGTCCGCGAGGTTGATGCGTCGAAGCTCGGCTCGACGACGAACCTCTTCATCACTCGCTACGGGCTGCCGATCCCGGAGACCTATCCCTCGAGTGGTGGGGTCGTCGTGACGCTGCCACCGCTTGAGCCCTCGCCATCGCCCTCGTCATCACCTGCCCCGTAGATCGCGCCGCCTGCCCGCCGCGCCGCTGACCCGGCGCGCCTCCCTGACCACCCGGCCCGTCCAGCGGGCCGGGTGGTCGCTTGTTCGTCAGGTTCGTGCGGCTGCGAGCGCGTCCGCGTAGGCGGCGAGGACCAGCCGTCTCGTTTGAGTGATGTCGCCGCTCGTCTCGATGACCCGCGTCGCCGACGGCCGAAGCCGATCCGCAAGCCCGGCCTGGGTCGCCAGGCGAGCCGTTGCGTCGGCCGCTGACAGTCCTCGGCGTCCGAGGCGCTCGCGCTGCGCGGGCGGGCTGCAGTCGACGAGCCAGACCTCGTCGCAGAGCGCCGCATAGCCGCCCTCGACGAGCTTGATGGCTTCAACGACGACCGCCGGCGCGGCGGCGGCCTCAGCAGCGGTGACCGCGGCAGTGACTCGCACGCGGACCGCGGGATGGACGATCGCCTCGAGCCGGCGAAGCTCGTCGGGATCGCGGAAGACGATCGCCGCGAGGGCCCGCCGATCGAGCCCGCCGTTGGCATCGACGACGTCCGGTCCGAATGCCTCAACGACCGCGTCGAAGCCGGGCTCACCCGGCTCCACGACGTCGCGCGCCAGCTCGTCGGCGTCGACGACGCTGGCACCGGCGTCACGGAGGTGTCGCGCGACCGTCGACTTGCCGCACGCAATCGGGCCCGTCAGGCCGATCCTGATCGTCATGGCGCGCGCTCCTCGAGGGTCAGCCAGGCGTCCTCGGCCGCGGCGAGCGCGACCTCGACATCCGCGAGCTCGCTCGTGACGCGGCGCAGCTCGACGAAGTTTGACTGGACGGCCGGGTCCGTCATCGCCAGCTCGAGGTGGCTCTTGCGGAGCCCGAGGCGCGTCAGCTCGCCGTCGACCACCGTCTTCTGGCGGCGATACGCATCCTTGGAAAGGCGCGCGCCGCGCGCCGCGCCGGCCGTCCGAGCCGACCCGGAGGACCGCGTGGCGGCGGCTGGCGCCGGCGGGGGGGCCGGCGCGCGGGCCGGCGCCGAGGTGACTGAGGCGCTGCGGTCTCGGCCGCCACCATGCAGCCGCCGCGCCTCCTGCTCCGCGGCACCCGCGGCGGTCCAGCCCCCGGCGATGGCCTCGCGCCAGGCGCGGTAGCCGCCGTCGAACGGCACGGCCAGGCCGTCCGCGACGACCCAGAGGCGCTCGCAGACGGTCTCGAGGAACCGCCGGTCGTGGGACACGACGAGGATCGTCGACGGCGTGGTCGTGAGGTACGCCTCGATCGCCTCGCGGGCGACGATGTCGAGATGGTTCGTCGGCTCGTCGAGCAGCAGCAGGTTCGACGATGTCACGCCCAGCAGGGCGAGCTCGAGGCGCGACCGCTCGCCGCCGGAGAGCAGCCGCACCTCGCGCAGGACGTCGTCGCCGCGGAACAGGAAGCGGGCGAGGTACGTGCGGGCCTCGCCCGGGGTCACCGGTGCGGCGGCGAGGAGCGCGTCGATGACGGTCGCGCCCGGCAGGGCCGCGCCTCGAAGCTGGGCGAGGTGGCCCAGCCTGACGTCCTTGCCGAACGTCAGCGAGCCGTCCAGCGGGGGCAGCTCCCCGGCGATCGTGCGCAGGAGCGTCGTCTTGCCGGCGCCGTTCGGGCCAACGATCCCGATCCGCTCGCCGCGGCTCGCGGTCAGGAAGGGCACGCGGGCGACGGTTGAGGCGTGCGTCGCGGGTGCTCCGTCCGGCGTGCGCGCGCCGCGGCCGGGCAGGTAGCCCACGACAAGGCTGTCGAGCCGGACGACAGACTCGCCGGACCGGCTGGGAGCACCGCCAAGGAGCGCCTCGCCGGGAAGCCGGAGCCGGCGGCCGCTGCGACGCTTCTCCGGCTGAGTTGCCTCGAGGCGTTCGAGGCGGGCCTCGTGCTCGTGCATCTTGGCGAACTTGCGGTGGCTCCGGTAGCGCTGGACGAGCTCCTTCTCGCGCGCGATCGCGGCGACGACGTTCTCGGCCTCGAGATCGGCCCGAACGTCACGCTCCTCGCGCTGCCGGTGGTAGGCGCTGTAGTTGCCTCGGAATGGGGTCAGGCGGCGGTCCCGCAGCTCCCAGATCCGCGACGCGACGGCGTCGAGGAACGCGCGATCGTGCGACGCGACGACGAGCGCCCCGTTCCGGCGCCGCAGGTGGAGCTCCAGCCACTCGAGCGCGTCGAGATCGAGATGGTTCGTTGGCTCGTCGAGGAGGAGCAGCTCCGGATCGGCAACGACGAGGCGCGCGAGCGCGGCACGGGTCTGCTCGCCGCCCGAGAGCGTCCGCGGCGATCGTTGTGCGTCGGCGCGCGTGAAGCCCAGGCCCGAGAGCGTCGCCTCGACCCGCTGGTCCAGGCTGTAGCCGCCGAGCGCCTCGAAGCGATGCTGGAGGTCGGCGTAGGCCGCGTCCGTCGCCCGGCCGCTCGCTTCGAGGACGGCGAGCTCCGCCGCGATCGCGTCGAGGTGGCTCGCACCCCGTCGGACGGCCGTCTGCAGGTCTGGCGCGGAGACAAAGCCCTCATCGAGGTGCGTCTCCTGCGCCAGGAGCCCGAGCCGCAGGTTGCGCCGCCAGACGACCTCGCCACGATCCGGCTCGTCGGTTCGGGCAAGGATCCGTAGCAGCGTCGTCTTGCCGGCGCCGTTCGGACCGACGAGGCCGATGCGATCGCCCACGGCGATCGCGGCGTCGACATCCTCGAGGATGACGAAGTCGCCGACCTCGCGAGTCACCCCGGCCAGACGGATGAGCGACATCGATCAGCTTCCCGATGCCGTTCGCGCCGCGGCGCGGCGGGTTCCCGCCGCCTGGCGTGTCGCCGCGGTCCGCCGAGCCCGGGCGGCACTCGCGCCGGGCTTCGATGAAACGCCGATGCGGGGCGTCACGGTCTTCAGCAACGCGGCTGCCGCTGGACGATCGGCGGGCGTCAGTCGCTGGCACCATGAGCAGAAGTGGGTGCCCCGCCCGCCGAGGAAGAAGCGCCGAATCGGACGGCCGCAGCGCTCGCATGGCTCGCCCGTCCGTCCGTACACCGCGAGATGCTCCTGCATCGACCCGTCTCCGTCGGGCGCGGTGTAGTCGTCGATCGAGCTGCCGCGCCGCTCGACCGCCTCCTCGAGGAGCCGTCGCAGATGGCTGTAGAGGTGCCGCTCGTCGGCCGGGCGAAGGGTCTGCGCCGTGCGCAGCGGATGGAGCTTCGCGGCCCACAGGGCCTCGTCGGCGTAGATGTTCCCCACCCCGGCGATGAACGCCTGGTCCAGCAGGAGGCTCTTCAGGCGGCCACGGCGGCCGCGAATCCGGCGACGGAACGTCGAGAGCGTGAACGCCGGATCGAGCGGCTCGGGACCAAAGCCGCGGAACGTCTTGGGGCCGCCAAGCTCACCGATGAGATCGCCAGAGACTCCGTCGCGCGACGCAATCCCGATCCGGCCGAACTTCCGGATGTCGCGGAAACGGAGCTCGCGCCCGTCGTCGAACGACACGACGGCGCGGACATACGCGTCTTCCGGCGTCTCGGCCGGGACGACGAAGAGCTGGCCGGTCATCTTCAGGTGGATCGTGATCGCCTGGCCGTCGTCGAGCTCGAGGACGACGAGCTTGGCGCGGCGCGTCGTGCCGACGATCTCGCGACCGATGACGGCTGCCCCGAACGCCGCGGGATCGCCCGAACGTAGCGTCTTCAGCCAGTTCGTCCGTGTGCCGGCGATCCGCGCGCCAACGACGCGCGGGCGCAGATCGCGCGCGACAGTCTCGACCTCGGGCAGCTCCGGCATCGACGAGCCTCAGGCGCGGGCAGGGGCGGCGGCCGCGCCTTCACGACGAACGACCGTCATCGACTCCCAGTCGTCGCCGACCTTGATGTCGACGGTCAGCGGCACCGACAGCGGCAGGGCGCCCTCCATCGTCTCGCGAACGAGGGGCACGAGCGCCTCGACCTCGGACCGCGGCACTTCGAGCAGCAGCTCGTCGTGGACCTGCAGGAGCGGGCGGGCGCGTGAGCCCGTTTCGGCGAGCCGGGCCGCGAGTCGGATCATCGCGATCTTCACGATGTCGGCCGCGGTGCCCTGGATCGGCATGTTGATGGCCATCCGTTCGCCGGCCCCGCGCAGCGCGGGATTCGAGGCGTGGAGCTCGGGAATCTGGCGACGCCGGCCGAGGAGCGTCTCGACGGCCCCGTCGCGGCGCGCCGTCTCCTTGATGTGGAGCATGTAGTAGCTGATCCCGGAGTACGCGGCGAAGTAGCTGTTGATGAACTCCTGGGCCTCCTGACGGCTGATCCCGGCACGCGACGACAGGCCGAAGTCGCTCATCCCGTAGGCGAGCCCGAAGTTGACCATCTTGGCCATCGAGCGCTCATCGCTCGTCACATCCTCGGGCGGCTTCCGCAGCACGCGCGCGGCAGTTTCGCGGTGGATGTCCGCGCCCCGCTCGAACGCCTCCTTGAGGTGCTCGTCGCCCGAGACGTGGGCGATGATCCGGAGCTCGATCTGCGAGTAATCGGCGGCCAGCAGTACGACATCCGGGCCGCCGGCCACGAACGCCCGGCGAATCCGGCGGCCGAGCTCGGTCCGGATTGGGATGTTCTGGAGGTTCGGGTCGGACGACGACAGGCGACCGGTCGCCGCGACGGCCTGGTGGAACGTCGTGTGGAGCCGGCCGTCGTCAGCCATGAGGCCCGGCAGCGCCTCGACGTACGTGGAGCGCAGCTTCGTGTAGATCCGCCAGTCGAGGACCGGCCGGATGACCGGATGGACCTCGACGAGCTCCTCGAGCACCGCCGCGTCGGTTGAGTAGCCGGTCTTCGTCCGGCGGCCCTTCGGCAGCTTCAGCTCCTCGAACAGGATGTCGCCGAGCTGCTTTGGCGAGCCGATCGTGAACTGGTGCCCAACAGCGCCATAGACCTCGGATTCGAGGCGGGCGATCTCCGTGGCGAACTCGCGATCGAGCGCGGCGAGCGCGTCCAGGTCGAGCGCGATCCCCACCGCTTCCATCCGGGCCAGCACGGCGATCAGCGGCCGCTCGATCTCGTCCCAGAGGCGGCTCAGCCGCTGGTCGGCAAGGTCGCGTTCCAGCGACGGCCGCACCGCGAGGGCAGAAAGCGCATCGATCCCGGCGCGATGGGCCGGCACGAGCGTCTTCACATCCGGCAGGACCTGATCCAGCCGCTCCGCGACGACGTCGGCGATCGACTGACTCCGGAGCGCGGCATTCAGGAGGTAGGCGGCGATCTGGGTATCGAACGCGACGTCGGTCGCCGGCGCTGCCGGGTCATCGGCCATGCGGGCGACGAGCAGCGGCTTGACCTCGTGGCCGACCACCGGGATGCCGAGCCGCTCCACGAGGCGCCGAAGGCGGACGGCATCCTCGGGCCCCTCGGCGGCCACGACGCGACCGTCGCCGCCCGCGAGCGCCAGCGCGAGCGGCGTGCCCTTGCGCGGCCGGGGGTCGTCGGCGACAAGCGCCGCGCCGACGCTCTCCTGCGAGCTGAGCCACGGCTCCAGCAGGTCGATCGCGTCGTCGGCGTGGACCTCGATGCGATACGGATCGGCGATCGTCGCCGCGAGCGCGGTGGGCAGGTCTTCGAACGTCGCGGCGCCGTCGCCCGATGCGGCCGGTGCGCCGAGCGGCCGGGTCCCGGCCCGTGCGCCGCCGACGACGTCGAAGTCCAACGACAGCTGGAGGCCGTCACCACCCAGCGATCCGGCCCGGATCGGACGTCCTGGGCCCCAGCCGTCAGGACGATCCGTCCCGACCCGCGCCGCCGGCACGCCGCCGGTCGCCACGACCGCACGGAGCGATTCGACCCGTTCGATCGCGGTCTCGCCCGAGATCGCCGGCAGCCGCTCGATCAGCGTTCGGAACTCGTACTCGCGGAACAGCCGGACGACGGTGTCGCGGTCGTAGTCGGAGAGGCGGGCGGCGTCGAGGTCGAGCGTGATCGGGAGGTCGCGCACGATCCGCGACAGCTCACGACCCTCGAACACCTGCTCGCGATGTTCGCGCAGCTTTTCGCGGAGCTTCTCGGGTTTCACCTCGTCGATTCGGGCGTAAAGCGAGTCGAGGTCGCCGTACTCGGCGATGACCTTCGCGGCGGTCTTCTCCCCCACTCCGGGAACGCCCGGGATGTTGTCGGTCGGATCGCCCTTGAGGGCCTTGTAGTCGATCATCTGGTCCGGCCGCAGCCCGAACCGCTCCCAGATCCGCGCGGGGTCGTACATGATCGTGTTCTCGACGCCCGAACGCGTCGTCATCAGCCGGGTCTGGTCGGTCACGAGCTGGAGCATGTCGAGGTCGACGCTCACGATCGTCGTCTCGAGCCCGCGCGCGTCGGTGTCCTTCGTGATCGTGCCGATCACGTCATCGGCTTCGAAGCCCTTCGCCTCGTAGACCGGGATCCGCAGCGCCTTGACGACCTCGCGGACCTTCGGGAACTGCGCCGCGAGGTCATCCGGCATGCGCGTCCGGGTCGCCTTGTACTCGGCGAACTGCTCGTGCCGGAACGTTGGTCCGGGGAGATCGAAGGCGACGGCGACGTAGTCCGGCTTCAGGTCGGCGATTCCGCGCAGGACGATGCTGCAGAAGCCAAAGACGCCATTGACAAGGTCGCCCTTTGACGTCGTCAGCGGCGGCAGCGCGTAGTAGCCGCGGTACACGAGCCCGAAGCCGTCGATCAGCATCAGGCGTTCCATGGCAGGCCTCGGAGAGTGGCGGCCCGGGACCAGGGCTGCCGTGCGTTCAGTGTACCGAGGCGGTCGTCCAGGCCCGGCATGTTGCCGGACCGGGCGATCAGGCGAGGCGGCCTCGGAGGCGTCGAATGGCGAACAGCCCGAGGCCGACCGCGAGGAACGCGATGGCCAGCACGGTCACCGGCGACGTGGCGGGCGTCGCGTCGCGGCCGGCGGTGGGCCCGCCTGCGGCCAGTGGTGCGGCGGCGTCCGTCGGAGCCGGGCCCTCGGCCCGTGGAGCACCGGTGGTCGAGAGGTCGTCGTCCTTCATGACGCTCGGCGACGCGCCCGAACCTGAGACGTAGTTCGTTTTGCCGTCTCCGCTGCCCTCGGCCGGTCCATAGGCCGACAGCGTGTCCCGCGGTGTCGGCGCAGGCCCCGGCACGTGCGCGTCCGGCGGCGTCCCCCGCGGAGCGCCCGTGTCGACCACCGCCCGCTCGGGGCTCGCGGCCCCACCCGCGGACAGCAGGAAGCCCGTTGGGATGTTGCCGATCAGAAGCCCGACGAGCCCGAGCGTCGTGAACGCGGTCGCGAGCGGGCGTCCGATGCCGCGCGGAGCCGTGATCGTCCGGCCCAGCCGGCGCCACCATGGTCCGCCACGGAGTCGTGCGGCCTGGGCCGGGCTGAGGCGGAAGTCGCGCGGCGCGTTCGCGGTCTTCGGAAGGCCGGCGAGCGCAATGGAGATCGATGAGACGTCCGCGTGGAGCGCGGCACAGTCGCGACACTCACGAAGCCACTGCTCGACACGCTCAACCTCGGCGGGCCCGAGGTCCTGCGCGGCGTGCGCCGCGATCAACATCGGATCGTGGCGGTCGTGGGCGGATTCGGCCTGGAACGTCATCTCACGGGTTGGACGCCGGGCATCCGTTCATGGTTCCCGGCCCGCGCCGATCAAGCGCCGTGCGAGCCCGCGTCCGACGACGAGCAGGAGCCCGATCGGCAGCAGGACCAGCGACGCAACGAACACGCCGGTCTTCGCGGTGGGGCCGACCGGCCCGCTCGGGACGGGCGCCGTTGCCTGGCTCGCTGCCTGGCTCGGTGCCGTGCTCAGCTCCGGCGACGTGACCATGGCCGCGTCCGACTGGCCGGCCTTTGGCGAGCCTCTCAGGCTGTCGAACGCGGCGTCGGCAGATGGGCTGGCGTTCGCGCGTGGCGGGTCGGTCAGCTGCTCGCGGCCTGGGGCGCTCTCCGCGCCCGTGACCTGGAGCGCACCGCCGGCCGCGAAACCACTCGGCAGGCTGGATGCCACGAGCCCGATGAGGGCAAGGACGGACAGCGTTCCGCCGAGCGGTCGAGCGAAGGCAAATCGGGGACCGGAGACCGGCCGCAGCCAGGCCCGGATGCCCCGTCCGCGACGAAGCCGCTGGGCGTCCTGCGCCGTGATTCGGAAGTCCCGATGGCCGGTCTGGCTGCCGCCGCGCAGCGACGTCAATGCGAGCGAGATCGCCGCCAGGTCAGGCGCGAGCGCGCCGCAGTCGCGGCATCCGGGCACGAGCTCGGCATCGTGGCGCTCGTGCGCCGCGGATGCCCGGTCAGCCACGAAACAGGTCCATGCGATCTTCGAGCAGGTCACGCAACGCCAGCCGGCCGCGATGGATTCGTGACTTGACCGTCCCGAGCGAGACACCCGTCATCTGGGCGATCTCCGCGTAGTCGTAGCCCTCGACGTCAAACAGGACGATGGCTGTCCGCTGGTCGGTGGTGATCTGGGTCAGCGCGTGGTTGAGCGTGCGGTGGCGTTCGACCGTCAGCGCGGTTGTCACCGGGTCCGCGTCGGCGCCCGCGGGCGGCTGCCATGTCTCGTCCTCGAGCTCGGGGTACGGGTCCGCCGGACGCCGCTTCTTCAACCGCTGGGCGTCCATCGCGGCGTTGATCGCGATCCGGCTCAGCCACGAGCGGACGCTCCCGCCGCGAAAGCCCTCGAGGTTCCGATATGCCGAGAAGAACGCCTCCTGGACCGCGTCCGAGGCCTGGTCGCGGTCCGGCACCATCCGGACGACGAGGGCGAACAGGGCGTCCTGGTAGACGACGACGAGATCGTTGAAAGCGTCGAGGTCGCCCCCGCGAGCGCGCTCGAGCAGGATCAGGTCGCGGCGCTGGACGGGGTCGTCGGGGACCGTCGTCGAGCGAAGGTCCTCCTCGATCGGGGGTGTCCTCCGGACGGCGATACGCAGGCTGGGCGAGTCTAGCATCGGTCCCGCCGCAGACGCCGCTGCGGATTCGGCGGTTCCCCGCGCTAGGATTCGTGATCGGGCCGGAGTGGCGGAACGGTATACGCGGCGGTCTCAAACACCGCTGAGGGCAACCTCTTGTGGGTTCGAGTCCCACCTCCGGCACCATTCCCACGCGCCGCGCCGCCGCGCGCCGGGCAACCCGAACGACCCGCAGGGCCTTTCGGGGGTTGCAAACTCCGGACGGGGAGTTCGCTGTGGGCGCCTGACGCAGGCCGCGACCGCCGGGGGAACGGACCGTTGGCATCGGCGACAGGCGCCCAAAGAGAGGCTACTAGGGCCCTCCACGGCATCGGTGTCGCCTGCGCGACACTCCGGCTGTCGACCGCCGGACAGCCCGCCGACCGCCCGCGGCCACCCTCACAGCAGTGTCAGGTCGACGAGCCCATCGCCGAGCCGGCGCTGGACCTCGGCCAGGAGCTCGGCATCGTAGGCGACGGGCTGCTTGAGCTCCATCGGCAAGGCCGCGCCCCCGGGCGCCGGGACGTGGACGACGACCTTCGTCTCGCCCGGTCGTTCGCGGACGAGCACGCGGATCGTCTCCATCGCGAGGACCAGCCGGTCTGCCGAGGCGCCACCGAATCGGACATGGAGCACGCGGCCGGCGCCGTTCGTCGCGAGCGGCTGGGTCGGCGCCGCGGCCTCGGCAGCGGCGCGGGCGCGGGCCTCGTCCGGAAGCGCCGGCTCATCGGCCGCGTCGTCGAGGGCGTCCGCACCGGCATCGGCATGGGTCGAGATCGGTTCTGCGGGGGCGATCGCGGGCAGCGTGGCGGTGGCCGTCACCGTCGCTCCGGCGCGCAGCGGCGACACGATCGGGACCCCGGGCCGGACGCCGCCGCTCCCCGGAGCCTGCGGCCCAGGGCCAACGGCCACGGGTTGGCGGCTCGAGGCGTTGCCGTATCCGCCGTTGCTGCCGTTGCCGTTTGCCCAGCCCCCGCCTGGCGCATCGCCAGGCACGGGACGGCGGCGGGCTCCCCGCTCCCCCATCGCGACCTCGCGTCCGAACGCCTCCGGCCCCTTCCCGACCGCGTCCTCCCACGTGAACACGAGGTCGGCCAGGAGCGAGACATCGTCGCCGCGATGATCGACGCGTCCCGCGACCAGCAGGATGGCGCCGTCCTGCCAGGTCGAACCGGTCTGTTCGAACAATCGCGGGAAGACGACCACCTCGAGCGAGCCCTGAAGGTCCTCGAGCGTGACCACCGCCATCTGGGAACGCGTTCGCGTCACGACCGTCCGCGACCCGACGACGATCCCGCCAACGACGATCCGCTGCCCGTCGAGTGACTCGTCCTTGAGGTCGCCCGAGTAGGCCGTGACGTAGTCGCCGACCTGGCCGGCCACCTCGCCCATCGGGTGCTCGGACAGGTACAGGCCGAGGAGCTCCTTCTCCCAGCGCAGCCGTTCGCGTGACGGTGCCTCGGGCACGTCCGGCAGCGGCCGCTCGAACGACGGCCCGTCCGCCGACGCGAGCTCGAACAGCGAGGTCTGGCCGCTCGCGCGATCGTGCTGCGCGATCTGGCCGCTCTCCATCGCCATCTCGAGGCCGGCGAGGACCTGGGCCGCATGACCGAACGCCCGCATCGCGCCCGCCTTCGCCAGCGACTCGAGGACCTTGCGGTTCGCGAGCCGCAGATCGATCCGCGAACACAGGTCGGCGAGCGAGATGAACGGACCGTCGGCCTGGCGGGCGGCGATGAGCGACTCGATCGCGCCCTGGCCGACGTTCTTCACCGCGAGCAGCCCGTAGCGGATCGCCTCGCCTTCAACGGTGAACTCGAGCTCGCTCGCGTGGATGTCCGGCGGCCGGACCTCGATCCCGAGACGGCGGCACTCGGCGATCGCCGCGGCGACGCGATCCTCGCTGTCCCGGAAGGCCGTCAGGACGCTGGTCATGTATTCGACCGGGTAGTTCGCCTTCAGGTAGCCCGTCTGGTAGGCGATCAGCCCGTAGCACGTGGCATGGGCCTTGTTGAAGCCATAGCGCTCGAACGGCTGGAAGGCCGCGAACACGGCGTCGATGACGTTCGCCGCGACGCCGCGCTCCGCCGCCTGCGTGACGAACTTCTCGCGCATGGACCGCAGCAACGAGGACTTCTTCTTCCGGATCGCGTAGCCCAGCGTGTCCGCCTCGGGGCCGCTGAAGCCGCCAAGGGCGATCGCGGCGGCCATGATGTCTTCCTGGTAGACGAAGATGCCGTACGTCCGCTCGAGGAACGGCTCCAGCAGCGGATGGAGGTACGTCACCGGCTCCTGGCCGTGCTTCCGCCGGATGTACGCGGGAATGTTCTCCATCGGCCCCGGCCGGTAGAGCGCGACCATCGCCGCGAGGTCGTGGACGCTCGTCGGGCGGAGGTCCCGGATGTAGCGCCGCATGCCCGCGGACTCGAGCTGGAAGACGCCCGTGGTCTCGCCCGACGACAGGAGCTCGAACGTCTTCGCGTCCTCGAGCGGCAGCCGGTCCAGGTCGATCTCGATGCCGCGCTGGGCGCGAACCATGTCGACCGCGTGGCGCAGGATCGTCAGGTTCGAGAGCCCGAGGAAGTCGAACTTCAGGAGGCCGAGCGCCTCGATCGCGTGCATCTCGTACTGCGTCATCAACGAGTCCGAGTTCGTCGCCTTCTGGAGCGGCATGAGCTCCGTCAGCGGCTCGCGGCTGATGACGACGCCGGCGGCATGCGTCGAGGCGTTCCGGGCGACGCCCTCGAGCTGCCGGGCGAAGTCGATCATCCGCTTGACGCCAGGCTCGCTCTCGTATTGCTCGCGCAGCTGCGGGCTGATCTCGAGCGCTTCTTCGAGCTTGATCCCGAGCTGGTTCGGGACGGCCTTCGCGACCCGATCGACGTCGCCGTACGTATGACCGAGGACGCGGCCAACGTCGCGGATCGCGGCCCGAGCGAGCATCGTGCCGAACGTGATGATCTGGGCGACGTGGTCCTGGCCGTACTTCCGCGTGACGTAGGCGATGACCTCCTCACGCCGGCCATCCTCGAAGTCGACGTCGATGTCCGGCATCGTCACCCGATCCGGGTTGAGGAACCGCTCGAACGGCAGCTGCCAGGCGATCGGGTCGACCGGCGTGATGCCGAGCGTGTAGGTGACGATCGAACCGGGGGCCGAGCCGCGGCAGGTCGTCTGGATGCCCTGCTCCCGGGCGAACCGGATGAAGTCCGCGACGATCAGGAAGTAGCCCGCGTAGTCCATCTTCGTGATCACGCCGAGCTCGTAGTCCAGGCGCGCCTGGAGCTCGGCGGTCACGGTTCCGTAGCGCTGCTCGAGCCCGCGCTGGCACTCCTTCGTCAGCCACGAGGCCGTCGTCTCGCCGTCGGGCACCGGGAAGTGCGGGATCCGGAGCTGGCCAAGCGGCAGCTCGACGTTGCACATCTCGGCAATCCGGCGACTCGCGAGAAGCGCGTCGTGCTGGTCCGGGAAGCGCGCCGCCATCTCGGCGGCCGACTTCAGGAAGAAGTCATCCGTTTCGAACTTCAGGCGGCCGGGCGTATCGAGGTTCGTCGCCGTGCCCACGCAGAGCAGGACGTCGTGCGCCGGAGCCTGCTCGCGATGGACGTAGTGGAGGTCGTTCGTGACGACGAGCGGGAGGCCGGTCTCGGGCGCGAGCCGCAGCAACTGCTCGTTGAGGCGGCGCTGCTCGGGCAGGCCGTGGTCCTGGAGCTCGAGGAAAAAACGGTCCTTGCCGAAGATCTCGCCGTACTCCCCGGCGAGGTTCCGGCCGAGGTCCCAGTCGTCGACTTCGAGCGCGCGCGAGATCTCGCCGTTCAGGCAGGCCGACAGCCCGATGAGGCCCTCGCTGTGGCGCGCGAGGTGCTCGCGATCGATCCGCGGCTTGTAGTAGTAGCCGTCGACGTGGGCGTCGGTCACGAGCCGCGTCAGGTTGCGATAGCCGACGAGGTTCTCGGCGAGGAGGATGAGGTGGAACGGCTGCGCGTCGGCCTTGCCCTCGCGGTCGCTCATCGCCCGCCGGGCAACGTAGGTCTCGACACCGATGATCGGCTTGATCGCCTTCGTCCGGCAGGCCTGGTAGAAGGCGACGGCGCCGTAGAGCGCGCCGTGGTCCGTGATCGCGAGCGAGTCGAAGCCCTGTGTCGCCGCCGCGTCGACGAGGTCGGTGATCCGTGCGAGGCCGTCGAGAAGGCTGAATTCGGAGTGCGTGTGGAGGTGGACGAAGTCGTTCGACGCGAGGGTCACGGGGCGAAATGGTAGGCGCCAAGCCCGCCCGACGCGGCCGGCCGCCGGCGCAATCAGCGGCGGAGCATCTCCTCCACGACCGGCGCGATCCGCTCGACCCAGAGCGCGTACTGAGCGCCGCTCGGATGGAGGCCGTCGCCCGCGACGAGGCTCCGGTCGTCGGCCGCCAGGAGCGACAGGTCGTAGATGTCGACGACGGCGATGCCGCGGGCGGCTGCAGCGTCGGTGAAGATCGCGTTATAGCGCTGGATGGCCGCCGAGACGGACGTTGGGTCGCCGTAGTCGGCGCCCGCGGGCGTGACCGTGTAGTCCGGCGTCGTGACGCCAACGATCCGATTCTCGCCTGCGTGACTGATCAGGGCATCGAAGATCTGGCCGAGGTTGCGGCGGTACTCGTCCTCGCTGACGCCCTGGATGACGTCGTTGACGCCGATGAGGAGCGTCGCGAATTCGGGCCGTAGCCCGTCGAGCTGCGGCAGCTCGTCGGCAATCACATCGCGGGTCGTGTAGCCGTTCACTGCCGGATTGCCGACGAGCGCGAGCGCTGGTGAAGTCCCGTGGAGCGCGGCGACGAGCTGATCCGGCCAGCGCTCGGCCTCGCGTACTGACGTCCCGATCGTGTAGGAGTCGCCGAGAGCAACGTACCGGAGCACACCGGCCGACGATGGCCCGGGCGATCCCGACGGTCCGATCGAGCCGGCCGGCATGCACGATGCGACGAGCGCACCCAGGACGAGCGTCAGGCGGGGTCGCATCGCGAGAGTATCGCCGCTTGACTCTCCGCCGTTCACACCGGTGCTCTATCCTTCGACAACGCGCCAGCCGCGGGTGGCCGGAGGGATCGAATGGGCGCTTGCCCGTTGATCGACCCGTCGACCGCCGGTAGGATGCGCGCCGATGGGCGTCCCGAGAGACGCACACTCGTCGATCCGCGTCGTGCAGCACCAGGGGCTCCGAGCGTGGACGGCGATTACAGAGGAGGACACATGCGCACCCGCTCAGCGCTGCTGTCGCTGCTCGCCGTCCTGGCCCTCGTGGCCGCGGCGTGTGGCGGTGGCACCAGCACGGCCCCGTCGACCGAGCCGTCAGCCGCCGCGTCGACCGAGCCGTCGGCCGAAGCGTCGGTCGAGCCGTCGGCGTTGACCTGTGATACGGCTCTCAAGGTGGGCCTCGTCACGGACGTCGGCCGGATCAACGACAAGGGCTTCAACCAGTCCGCGTACGAAGGCATGGAAGCCGCTGCCAACGAGGCGCCGACATGCTTCGAAACCGACTACATCGAGACCCAGAGCGCGTCCGACTACGCCACGAACATCGCATCGTTCGTGGACGACGGATTTGACGTCGTCATCGGCGTCGGCTTCCTGATGGGCGACGCCCTCGGCGATGCCTCAAAGGCCAATCCGGACATCAAGTTCCTGAGCGTCGACGGCGTGCCCAGCACCGGCCACGACGAAGCGTGGTCGACCAACGGCGAATCGCTGTTCTTCGCCGAGGATCAGGCCGGCTACCTGGCTGGCGTCCTCGCCGCGTCGATGAGCACCTCGGGCCACATCGGCGTCGTTGGTGGCCTCGTTGTCGTCCCGCCGGTCGAGAGGTTCGTCGAGGCGTACTGCGACGCCGCAAAGGACACCAAGTCCGATATCACCTGCGACTTCGTCTACACGACATCGTTCGTTGACAAGCCGCAGGGCAACGCAGCGGGGCAGACGATGATCGACAACGGCGCGGACGTGATCTTCGCCGCTGGCGGCCTCACCGGTAACGGCGCACTCGATGCCGCCTGCGCGGCCGACGTGCTCGCCATCGGTGTCGACACCGATCAGTACGAGACCTACCCGGAAGTTCAGCCGTGCCTCCTCTCGAGCGCGACCAAGAACGTCAAGGGCGCGGTCCACGACTCGCTGTTCCGCATCGCCGGCGACACCTGGGCGGCTGGCTTCCATACCGACAACGCCCAGACCAACGGGATCGGCCTGGCGCCGTTCCACGACAAGGACGCCGACGTCCCGCAGGCGGTCAAGGACCTGCTCGCGACGACATTCGCCGGCCTTGCCGACGGTTCGATCGTCCCTGACGTCGTCATCGACGCCAAGTAGGTCGGATCGCTAAGCGACCCAGTACTGAACGGCGAGGTCCTCCGGGCCTCGCCGTTCTTCATAACCTGAGGCTGCAGAGGTCGTCGTGACCGACGTCGAGGCAGGGTCCGCTCCAGCGCTCGAACCCGTGCAGGCGCCCGCGCTCGAGATGCGCGGCATCACGAAGCGGTTCCCGGGCGTCCTCGCCAACGACCACATCGACCTCCAGGTCAAGCCCGGCGAGATCCACGCCCTCCTCGGCGAGAACGGCGCCGGCAAGAGCACGCTCATGAACGTGCTCTACGGGCTCCTCGCGCCGGACGAGGGCGAGATCCTCATCAACGGCCAGGCCGTCCAGATTGCCGGGCCGTCCGACGCGATTGCCCGCGGCATCGGCATGGTCCACCAGCACTTCATGCTCGTGCCGGTGTTCACCGTCGCCGAGAACGTCGTCCTCGGCAACGAGACGATGGCGAACCCGATCCTGCTCCACACAGAGATCGCCAATGGCCGGATCCGCGAGCTGGCACGGGTCCTCGGCTTCTCGGTCAATCCGGACGCCGTGGTCGGCGAGCTCTCGGTCGGCCTGCAGCAGCGGATCGAGATCCTGAAGGCCCTGTATCGCGGTGCGAAGGTGCTCATCCTCGACGAGCCGACCGCCGTGCTGACGCCCCAGGAAACGGTCGAGATCTTCGCCGTGCTGAAGAGGCTCGCCGCCGAGGGCACGAGCATCGTCTTCATCAGCCACAAGCTCTACGAGGTCCTCGACATCGCGGACCGGATCACGGTCATCCGGCGCGGCAAGGTCGTCGGGCAGGCGGACCCGAAGACGGCAACCGAGGAGGACCTCGCGGCGATGATGGTCGGCCGCGACGTCTCGCTCGTAGTCGACAAAGAGCCCGCGAAGCCCGGTGAGGTCTCACTCGATATCCGCGAACTCGTGGTCGCCGACGATCGCGGCTCGGTCGTCGTCGAGAACTGTTCGTTCGAGGTCCGCAAAGGCGAGATCCTGGGCATCGCCGGCGTCGCCGGAAACGGCCAGGCCGAGCTCGTCGAGGCGCTGACCGGACTGCGCAAGGTCAAGAGCGGCCACGTCACGCTCGGCGGCGTCGACGTCACGGAGGACCGGCCCCGTGAGATGGCGGCCCGCGGCCTCGCGTACATCCCCGGCGACCGGCAGCGGTTCGGGCTGGTCCTGCCCTACCCGATCGAGGACAACCTCGTCCTGACGGACTACCACAGCCCGCCGTTCTCGCACTTTGGCGTCCTAGACGAGAAGGCGATCGAAGCGCGGGCGGCCGAGCTCATCCCGCAGTTCGACGTTCGCACGCCGTCGTCGAAAGTGCCGGCGGGAACGCTCTCGGGTGGCAACCAGCAGAAGGTCATCATCGCCCGCGAGTTCAGCCGCCCGATCATCCTCCTCATCGCCGATCAGCCGACGCGCGGCCTTGATGTCGGCTCGATCGAGTTCATCCACCGCCAGATCGTCGCGAAGCGCGACAGCGGCACCGCGGTGCTGCTCGTGTCCGCCGAGCTGGACGAGGTCCTCGAGCTGTCCGACCGGATCGCGGTCATGTTCCGCGGCCGGATCGTCGCGATGGTCGATGCCGCGACGGCCGAGAAGGAGAAGATCGGCCTGCTGATGGCGACTGGCACGACGAGCCCGCGCGTCGCCGCGGCGGTGGCCCACGGCGAGATCCTCATCCCACCGACCGGCAGCGCACCCACGAACCCACCAGGAGCTTCGGCATGACCGCCGAGGGCAGCGCCGCCCCCACCGGCATGAACCTCGACCCGATGACCCTGCTGGGCTCGGGCGGCCGGCGCCAGCAGATCGCGACGACGATCCTTGCGATCGTCCTCGGCGTCGTCCTCGGCGGCGTCCTGATCATCGTCGCGGCGCTGCTTCAGGGACGCGGCTTCCTGCCCGGGCTGCCCCTCGAGGCGTATCGCGCCATGCTCGATGGCTCGTTCCTTTGCGCGAAGGGTTTCGCGAAGGACGCCTGGACGTGCAAGGAGGGCGGGCTCCTCGACCTCAAGGCGCTCGGCAACACCCTCAATGTCGCTACGCCGCTGACCCTCGCCGGGCTGTCCGTCGCGTTCGGGTTCCGCGCCGGCCTGTTCAACATCGGCGCCCAGGGCCAGTTCCTCGTCGGGGCGTTCGTGGCCGCGGTCGTGGGCTCCACGCCGATCCTCACAGGACCGCTGCATGTCGTCCTGGCGTTGGCTGCCGGAATGCTCGGCGGGGCCGCGTGGGGCTTCATCCCGGGCCTGCTCAAGGCCTGGCGCGGCGCCCACGAGGTCGTCGTGACGATCATGCTCAACTACGTCGCGTACTTGATCCTGAACTGGCTCGCAAGCTCGCAGTCGATGTTCCGGGATCCGAGCGCGAGCCTGCCACGGACGCGCGAGGCGCTTCCGGATGCCCAGCTTCCGATCATGATTCCAGATACGAAGGCGCACCTCGGCTACCTGGTTGCGCTCGGCACGGTCTTCGCGATCTGGTTCCTCCTGTTCCGGACGACGCTCGGCTTCGAGATTCGAACGGTGGGCATCAACGCCTTCGCAGCCAAGTACGCGGGCATTCGGACCGCCTTCATCGCCGTCCTCACGATGAGCATCGCCGGCGGACTTGCCGGTCTCGGCGGCGCGGCGGAGCTTCTCGGCGTCGTCAAGGGCTATCCGGCCGAGTTCCTGACGAACTACGGCTTCGATGCGATCGCCGTCGCGCTGCTCGCACGCGCTCACCCCATCGGGGTCGTTGGGTCGGCGCTCCTGTTCGCCGCCCTGCGTGCGGGCGCGGGCACGATGGCCCGGGCGGCCGACATGCCGGCCGACATCATCGTCATCATCCAGGCCCTGATCATCCTGTTCGTAGCGGCCGAGGTCGTGCTGCGGCGCCTGCTGCCGGGGCTCCGGCGGCGCAAGACGGCGGCCCCGGCCGCGGCAGCGGCGTGAGCGGGCGATGACAGTCGCGACGCCGGAACGTCTCGCCTGGGTCCGCCGGATCCTCCGCTCGCGCTGGGGCGTCATCGGCGTCGTGGCGGTCGTGGTCCTCGTCGGGTCCTCGTATCTCCAGATCCCGTGGATCGGCGACCTTTCGACGTGGCTGATCCAGAAAGCGCCGCCGCAGGCCTACATCTTTGTCCAGTACGCGGTGCCGATCGGATTTGGCGCCCTCTGTGGCCTGCTGTGCGAACGGTCCGGCGTCGTGAACATCGGCATCGAAGGCATGATGCTCACCGCGGCCTTCGTGGCCTTCCTGGCGGGTGCCTATCTCGACCCGGTCCTCGGCTCGCCGTGGGCGGCCTTCGCCGCGGTGTTCTTCGGAATCTTCGCGGCCATGCTCCTCTCGGCGTTGCACGCCTGGCTGTCGATCACGGTGAAGGCGGATCAGATCATCAGCGGCACCGTGATCAACATCCTCGCGCTGGGCGGGACGGCGTTCTTCAACCAGCTCCTCGTCTCGACCTCGGGGCTCCAAGGCACGCGCACCCTGCCGAAGATCCAGGTTCCCGATCAGATCGCGGACATCCCCCTGGTCGGCTGGTTGATCAACGCGGTCTTCAACCAGGGCCCGATCGCGATCAGCCTCTTCGTGTTCGTCGGCCTCCTCCACGTCCTGCTATGGCGATCACGCTGGGGGCTCCGGACGCGCGCGGTCGGCGAGCATCCAAAGGCTGCCGACACCGTTGGCATCGACGTCTATCGGACCCGCTACACAAATGTCATCCTCGGTGGCGTCTTCGCCGGCCTCGCTGGCGCATTCCTGACGCTGGAGCTTTCGAACTCGTTCGAGGACGGGCTCACCGGAGGCAAGGGCTTCATCGGGCTCGCGGCCTTGATCTTCGGGCGCTGGACGCCGATCGGCGCATTGGGCGGCGCGCTCCTGTTCGGGACGGCCCTCACCCTGCAGTTGATCTCGCGAATTCCGAGCTCGGCGCCGGGGGGTCCGCTCGGCGAGTGGGTCGCGACTGTCCCGCCGCAGCTCTTCGGCGCGATCCCGTACGTGCTGACGATCATCATCCTCGCCGGCGTCGTCGGCCGGGCGATCCCGCCGGCGGCCGACGGCGTGCCGTATGACAAGGAGTCCCGGGGCTGACGACGCCCGAGGAGAAGGCCCAGGCGCGCGCATTCCTCGATCTCGAGGAAGGCGGCGGGCCAGTGCCGGTCCTCGACGACGCGGCGATGCTGGACGTCCTGCGACGAGCTCGGCGGATCGCAGTTATCGGCGCCTCCTCCAAGCCCTACCGCGCCTCGAACGGGGTCATGCGGACGCTCATGCGCGCCGGCTACGACTGCGTGCCGGTCCATCCGAACGAACCCATGGTCAACGGCATCCGGGCGTTTCCGACCCTTGATGCCGCCGTGGCCGAGACCGGGCCGTTCGACATCGTCGACGTGTTCCGGCGCGCGGAGTTCTGCCCGGAGCACGCGCATGAGGCGGTTCGAACCGGCGCCGGCTGCCTGTGGCTCCAGCTCGGGATCGTGAGCTGGGAAGCTGCGGAGGTCGCCCACGCGGGCGGCCTCGGGGTCGTCATGGACCGCTGCACCCAGATCGAGCTGGGCCGCATTCGCGGCTGACGGTTCCGCCTCGCTCGGCCGGGCGCCGCTCCGTTCGATCCTGTCAAATGTGCGCAATGCGACCCTTACGAACGATTCTTGTGGCGCACGTTCGCGAAGTTCTGCATTGCCATGCAGCTATGCGGCCATGCGGCTGAGTATGCGGACCGCGCGCGCATGACCATGCACGCTCAGTCCGGTAGCGGCGGCCTTTCCACTCGTAAGGTTCGCCCTGCGCGACTTTTGACAGGAACCTCGGGGCAGGGCGCGGCTAGGCGGGCAGCAGAAATCCGAGCAGGACGAGGACGAAGCCCACTCCGACGATGATCCCGCCGTCGCGAACCTGGCGCCGGAGCATCTCCATCGCAACCGAGGCCCCGGTCTTGCCTTCCGATCGGACCCCGCCGCGCCAGGCCTCGTATCGGGCGATGTTCGCGTCCTCGGCCTTCAGCGCCTGGTAGCGATCCCACGGGCCCCGGGCACGTCGATAGCCAACCGCGATGACGACGATCCCGAGCAGCCACAGTGCGATCGCCGCGCCGCTCATGACTCCCCCGGCCCAGCGTCAAGGCGCGCCCGCAGAGCATCGCCCGCCATCGCGGCATTCGCCTGGCCCCGCGTCGCCTTCATGACCTGGCCCACGAGGAATCCGATCGCCTGCGCCTTGCCGGCTCGATAGTCCGCAACGGCGGCCTCGTTTGCAGCGATCACATCGTCGACGATCGGTCCCAGCTCTGACTCGTCGGAGACTTCCCGAACATCGCCCAGTCGTTCGAGCGCCTCGGCAGCGGTGAGGCCATTCAGGACAACGAGCTCAAATGCTGACCGGGCAGCATTTGCCGAGATCCCGTCTTGGTCACGCGCGTGCAGGATCGCGGCGAGGTCTTGGCCAATGGACTTGGGCTCCCGCGGAAACGAGGTGATCGCGGAGTCCCTCAGATACGGGCCGCTCACCCAGTTCGAAACGGTCTTAGGAGCGACCCCTGGATAGCTCAGCAGAGTCTCCTCGAAGACACGTGTCGCGCTTTGATTGCTGGCCAGGACATTTGCGTCATACGCCGACAGGCCGTGGACCGCTTCGTAGCGCGCCCGGCGGGCGGCCGGGAGCTCGGGCAGCGCGGCGCGGATGCCCTCGAGCCATGCCGCGTCGACGTTGAGCGGCGGCAGGTCGGGCTCGGGGAAGTAGCGGTAGTCGTCGGACGTTTCCTTGACCCGCATCCGGTATGTCGCGCCGCGGTCGTCGGACCAGCCGCGGGTCTCCTGCACGAGCTGGTCGCCCGCGTCGAGGATCTCGGCCTGGCGCACGATCTCGTGGGCGATCGCGCGTTCGACCGAACGGAACGAGTTCATGTTCTTGACCTCGGTCCGCGTCCCGAACGGCTCGCTGCCACGCGGCCGCAGCGAGACGTTCGCCTCGACCCGCATCTGGCCGCGCTCCATGTCCGCGTCACTCGCACCGATCGTCCGCAGCACGAGCTGCAGCTCCTCCGCATACCGCCGGGCCTGCTCGCCCGTTCGAACGTCCGGCTCGGTCACGATCTCCATCAGCGGGGCACCGGAGCGGTTGAAGTCGACGAGGCTGACGCGCTTGCCGTCGGCGCCCTCGTGGTGGACGAGCTTTGCGGTGTCCTCCTCGAGGTGGGCACGGTGGATGCGGATCGAGACCGGACCTTCGGACGTGTCGATCGTCAGACGGCCGCCCGAGACGAGCGGCAGGTCGTACTGGCTGATCTGGTAGCCCTTCGGAAGGTCCGGATAGAAGTAGTTCTTGCGATCCCAGCGTGTGGCACGCGGGGTCGAACCTTCGACCGCGACGCCGGTCGCGAGCACGAGCTCCACCGCCCGCTTGTTTATGACCGGCAGCACGCCCGGGAGCCCGAGGCAGACCGGGCAGACGTGCGTGTTCGGCGGGGCGTCCGCGTAGGCGTTCGAACAGCCACAGAACATCTTCGAAGCGGTCTTCAGCTGGCAGTGGACCTCGATCCCGATGACCGGCTCCCAGCGCTCGAGCGCGCGTGCAACGGCGTCGGGCGCCGCAACAGCGCTCATCCCGCTCACCGCCGCAGCCAGATCGCGACGAGCGATGGCGCCGCGATCAGCGCGGTCGCCGCCGCCAGGACAGGGATCAGGACCGGCAACGAGTACAGAATCGTTCCGGGATCGAGCGGGTACGAAGGACCCGTGCAACACCCGCCGCTCAAGGGCATGAACAGCGCTGCGATCCAGAAGAAGCCCGTGAGCGCGATCCCCGGCAGCGCGAAGAGGGTCGGCCAGCCGATTGGTCGGAACGCGACGATCACTGACGAGACCGCGGCAAGCCCCAGGCCCCAGGCAATGAGACCCAGCCCAATGTCGGTCCACGGGCGCCGGATGACATACCAATCGCCATAGACGAGCGTCGCAACCAGCATCACGGCGGTCCCGAGCGCGAAGGCAGCCCAACCGAGGGCAATCCAACGTGGCGCGAGCTGTCGAAGCCGCCCGTTCACGCCGTCGTGCTCCGATGGCGCTCGACAAAGCGGCCGATGCGACGCAGCGCCTCCTCGAGCTGCTCATATGAGGTCGCGTAGCACGCTCGGATGTGGTCGCGGCCTGACGGACCGAAAGCACTGCCCGGGATCACCGCGACATGCTCCTCCTGGAGCAATCGCTCGGCGAACGTCTCCGCGTCCATGCCCATCGAGGTCACGCGCGGGAACGCGTAGAACGCACCGCGCGGCTCGAACGTCTCGAGGCCCAACGCGTTGAAGCCGTCGACCACGAGACGCCGGCGCCGGTCGTACTCGGCGACCATCCGCTGAACGTCCGCCTCACCGTCCACGAGCGCCGCCAGGGCTGCGTCCTGGGCGACCGTCGCCGCGGTCATGATCACGTACTGGTGGATCTTCACGATCCCTTCGAGGATCGCCGGCGGGGCCGCCATCCAGCCGATCCGCCAGCCGGTCATCGCGTAGGCCTTTGAGAAGCCGCCCATCACGATCGTCCGCTCGCGCATCCCGGGCAAGGACGAGAACATCCGGTGCTCGTACGTGCCGTAGGCGAGGCGGTCGTAGATCTCGTCGCTGTAGACGAGCAGATCGTGTCGCTCGGCGATCGCTGCGAGCTCCTCCTGCACGGCCATCGGCAGCACGGCGCCCGTCGGATTGCACGGGTAGCCGAGGAACAGCGCCTTCGTCCGCGGCGTGATCGCGGCTTCGACCGCGGCGGGGTCCAGGGCGAAGTCGTCTTCGAAGCGGGTCGGCACGTGGACGACGGTCCCGCCGGCGAACGTGATCGCCGGCTCGTAGGCGACGTAGGACGGCTCGTGCAGGATGACTTCGTCGCCCACGTCGCAGGTAGACCGGAGGGCCAGATCCACGGCCTCCGAGGCGCCGACGGTGATCAGCAGCTCCGTCGTCGGTGAGTACAGGACGCCGTAGCGCCGTTCGAGATGCCCCGACAACGCCCGCCGTAGCTCGAGCGTTCCGTAGTTCGAGGTGTAATGCGTTCGGCCTTCGCGAAGCGACTCGACGCCGGCCTCGATGATCTGCCGCGGCGTGTCGAAGTCCGGCTCGCCGATGCCGAGGCTGATGACGTCGGTCATCGTCGCGGCGATCTCGAAGAAGCGGCGAATTCCGGACGGCGGCACCGAGCGGACTCGCTCGGCGAGCGCGCGGTCCGCGAGCGGTGGCCTGGAGCTCGTCGTCGCCATCGTCAGTGCACTCCACCTGCGA
>Ga0114129_10000365_pt1 | contig 52392 bp, 46 predicted proteins | sample RhiMetdeltSRZDD1_FD_80071 | JGI IMG/M metagenome (GOLD analysis project Ga0114129, IMG submission 80071) | Populus rhizosphere microbial communities from Tennessee, USA - Rhizosphere MetaG P. deltoides SRZDD1 (version 2) (version 2) | ecosystem: Host-associated > Plants > Roots > Rhizosphere >...
AGCCCCAGCGTCTCCAGCATCAGCGCCGCAGACGCAATCGCGCCGATCGGGTTGGCGATGTTCTTTCCCGCGAACTTCGGCGCCGAGCCGTGGACCGGCTCGAACATCGACGTCCTGCCCGGGTGGATGTTGCCCGAAGCCGCCATGCCGAGGCCGCCCTGGAAGGTTGCGGCAAGGTCGGTGACGATGTCGCCAAACAGGTTGTTGGTGACGATGACCTCGAACTGCCCGGGATCGAGGACCATGTACATCGCCAGCGCATCGATGTAGTAGTGGGTCGCGGCGATCTCGGGATATGCGGGCGCGAGCTCGTGAAAGACCCGCTGCCACAGCGCGTGGCCGGCCGTCATCGCGTTGCTCTTGTCGGCCATGCAGACCCGTTTCAGGCCGCGCCCCCGCGCGAACTCGAAGGCATGCCGGATGATGCGGTGCACGCCTTTCCAGGTATTGACCTCCTCCTGGATCGCCACCTCGTCTTCGGTGCCCGGCTTGAAGCGGCCGCCGACGCCGACGTACAGCCCCTCGGTGTTCTCGCGGAAGACGCTGAAATTGACGTCCGCCGGCGTTCGCCCTTTCAGCGGGCAGAGCCGCTCGTCGAGCAGCCGGACCGGGCGGTAATTGATGTAGAGGTCGAGCTCGAAACGCGTTCCGAGCAGGATGTCGCGGGCGTGGCGATTGTCCGGGACGCGGGGGTCTCCCAGGGCGCCGATGAACACGGCGTCGAACTGCCGGAGGAGGTCATAACCGTCCGGCGGCAGCGTCACACCGGTTTTCAGGTAGTGGTCGGCGCTCCACGGAAGGTGCTCGAGCGTCAGGCTGACGCCGAACCGCCCCTCGATGGCGGCGAGCACCTTGACCGCCTCGCGGGTCACGTCCTGCCCGATCCCGTCCCCGGCGATGATCGCGATCTTCACCGTTCGTCCCACTCCTCGCTGCTGCGAGCCCATCGCGCCTGATTGTTGATCGGAGGCACGGCGCGGCACCTCACGTCGGGTCTCAGCTGAGCCGGCTGGGGCCTGCCTACCCCACTCCAAGGCCAGTTCGTCACTCGTCGCACTATCCATCACGTTGGATTCGAGAATCCGTTATTTCGTGATTAGTCGCTGCAATACAGTGTCGGAGTGCGTGCAAATGCCGGCAGTTCTGTGGCTTTCCGGCAGGCACGACGTATGCTTTTTGGCGATTCGACCCTCACAACATTCTTTCGAGGGAAACGGTCGGCGCCGGTGAATCGGCGAACGGCTCGTTGCGATGGCAACGCCCGCCCACCCACCACCGACGGCGGCTCAGGAGAGCCGGCTGACGGGCCCAATCAACGGCAACCGGGGCTCAGACGCCAGCGGAGTGCCGCGATTCGTCCCAAATGTGTGATGTGGCCGATTTCCTGAGCTAGGATCCCGATCGTTCACAGGTGCGGTTTTACAGGAGGATCTTGATGTCCGCATACCTCGCTCACGCGCCGCGGTGGCTGCGATCCGCTGTTGCGCTGGCGGCATTTCTCACGCTCTCAGCCTCGGCTGCGGCGCAGACGGAGACGGGCCGAATCACCGGTGTCGTCACCGACGCGACCGGGGGCATTCTGCCCGGCGTCACCGTGAACGCGAAGGCGGTCGGCACGGGCGCCACGCGAACGGTGGTCACCGACTCCGCGGGGCAGTACGTGTTCGCCAACCTGCCGCCGGCGCAGTACGAGATCACGACTGAGCTTGCGGGCTTCAACCCGGCGAATTCGAAGGTGACGGTGACCGTCGGCGGCGCCTTCAACGTTCCGCTCAGGATGGACGTCGCCGGCACCAAGGAAAACATCAACGTCGTCGCCGAGGTTCCGCGAATCAACACCACCAACGGCGAAGTCTCGACGACGATCACCGAAACGCAGATTCGCGAGCTGCCGACGATCACCCGCAACGTGTACGACCTGGTCGCGGTCGCGGGCAACGTCTCGGGTGGCAAGGTCGCCGACGGCGAGGAATGGACCACGACCACGCGGGGCACCGGCTACAACATCAACGGCCAGCGTGCCTCGAGCACCAACATCCTGCTCGACGGATCGGCGAACAACAACGAGTTCGACACGACGGTCGGGCAGAACATCCCGCTCGATTCCGTGCAGGAGTTCAGCGTCGTCACCAGCAACTTCTCGGCGCAGTACGGCCGGGCGACCGGCGGCGTTGTCAACGTGCTGACCAAGTCGGGGACGAACAACTTCCGCGGCACTGGCTACGAGTTCTATCGAAGCGACGGGCTCTCGACCAACACCTTCGACAACAAGGCGAACGAGATCGAGAAAGGCGAGTTCACGCGTCATCAGCTGGGCTTCAGCATCGGCGGGCCGATCAAGCGCGACAAGATGCATTTCTTTTCGAACCTGGAATACACCCGGGTGCGGAGCGCGGACACGGTGATCAGCTGGGTCCCGACGCCGCAGTTCATCGCGGCCAGCAACTCTGCGACCCAGGCCTTCTTCTCGGCGTACGGCGGCAGCGTCTCGCCGAGCAGCACCGTGCTGACGCGTGGTGAGGTGTCCAGCATCATCAACGCGACCGGCACGGGTGCGTTCCAGTCCCTGCCGGCCGGCATGCCAATCTTCGCCAGGGTCGAGAAGTCGCTCCCGCTCGACGCGGGCGGAGGCGACCCGCAGGATGACTACCAGTGGGTGACGCGCGTGGACTTTACCCTGGGCAACAGCGGTCAGCTGTACGTCCGGTATGCTCTGCAGGACCAGCAGGCGGAGGCCGGCACGAATTCACGGAGCCCGTACGAGGGATTCGACACCGGGTACCTCAACAAGAACCACAACATCCTGGCTTCGTACACCCGTGTGTTCGGCTCGACGTTCACGACGCAGTCAAAAGTCACGTGGAACCGTCTGCTTGGAGATCAGCCGCTGAACGGCGACTACCAGCCGACCCTTTACATGAACCCGACCACGCCGGTGACACTTCAGGGGTACCGCGTTACTTTCCCCGGATACCTCCCGTGGAGCCCTGGCAATGCGATACCGTTCGGCGGTCCGCAGAAGCTGCTGCAGCTTTATCAGGACCAGACGTGGATTCGTGGCAAGCACGATTTCCGCTTCGGTGGGTCATACGTGAACATCGCGGACGACCGCACGTTCGGTGCGTATGGGAACGCTGTTGAGTCGTTGAACTCGACTTCTGCGGCGCTGCCCTCGCTCGACAACTTCGTGCTCGGTCGACTTGCGCAATTCCAGACGGCAATCAATCCCGAGGGTTTTCCGGGCGGGACTTACACCACGCCCGTCAGCCTCCCCAGCTTCACCAGCTTCAACCGTTATAACGAGTTCGCCCTCTACGCGAACGACAACTGGAGCGTGGGCAACCGCGTGACGGTGAACCTCGGAGTACGGTACGAGTATTACGGACCGCAAACGAAGAGCGAGCCGAAGTACGACTCCAACTTCTATTACGGTGACCCGAATGCGTCGGTGAACCATGGCTCACCGGCAGACATCGTGCGTGCGATCGCCTCTGGAAGTGTGATGCCGACGAATGTGAGCCCGATCGGCGCGCTCTGGAAGTCGGACTGGAACAACTGGGCACCGCGCCTGGGCTTTGCCTGGGATGTGATGGGCGACGGACGCACCAGCGTCCGCGGCGGCTACGGCATGAGCTACGAGCGCAACTTCGGCAACGTCACGTACAACGTGCTGTTCAACCCGCCCAAGTACCTCGTCGCGTCAATTGGGGCTGCGGATGTTGGCGGCAACCTGCCAATCTTCGTCGATAATGCTGGCCCGTTCGGTGGTGTTGCCGGTGTGACCAAGACGATTCCCGCTGGGTCTCTGCGTCATGTGGACCAGAACATCGAGACGGCATACGCACACTTCTACGGCGCGTCTCTTCAGAAACAGATTGGCCAGGCCCTGACGGGGAGCGTCGAGTACACAGGCTCGAGTGGACGCAAACTTTACGATCTTGCCGACCCCAACAAAGTCGGAGCCGCTCTGGTCTACCTGGGAACGGGCACGGCCACGACGCGCCCGAACGCGCAATACAACTGCATTGGTTGCGCATTCAACACGCGCGGCAACCGCGGGAGGTCGCAGTATCACGGCGTGACCGTGGGCCTCGATGTGCGCCAACTCGCCGATACGGGTATCCAGATGTCGGCGAAGTACACGATCAGCAGCGCGCACGACAACCTGAGCACCACGTTCAGCGACGACGGCAACAACAACTTCAACCTTGGATATCTGGACGCGTACGATCCGATGCTCGACTGGGGCTACGCGCAGTTCGACGTCAGGCATCGTCTGGCGCTGTCCGGCGTGTGGGTGCTGCCGTTCGGTCGCGGCGCCAGCGGAGTCACCAAGGCGCTGGTCTCCGACTGGCAGCTGAACTGGATCTACACCGCGCGTACCGGATATCCGTTCACGCTCTGGGATTGCACGAACGGCCTTCGCCTCTGCATGCGTGCGGAGAACCCTGACGGTGTCGATCTAAAGGCGACAAGTGGGACTTCGACGGACAACCCGAACGAGTTCTCGCTGCTCGATCTCACGCCTCTGGTCGCACATGCCGGCGGATATGTGCACCCGCTCACCGGCAACAGCGACTTCGGCCCCTACCCGGCCGACATGACTGAGCGTGACGCGGTTCGTGGCCCCGGCTACTGGAACGTGGACTTCGGGCTCAGCAAGCGCGTTCGCTTTGGGACCCGTGCGGTGCAGTTCCGTATCGAGGCGTACAACCTGTTCAACCACGCCAACCTGTTCCCGAATACCGGGACCGCTGATGTGAGCAGCTTCACCGAGATCACCGGATTGAAGCAAGGCAACCGGCGCGTTCAGCTGGGCGCCAAGTTCGAGTTCTAGGACTTTCGGCGCCGCTACAGTGACGGGGGGCCGCAAGGCCCCCCGTTTTTTTATGCCCGAGCGATCGCCTCTATGTCCCGTGAGCGCGGTGATCGTGCTCGCGTTGGTGCTCGCCGTCGGTGTCCCGGCGGCCGGAGTCCAGCGGCGCGGGGCCCAAATCGCATCACCCTCGATTCGTCCGACGACGTGGTCGGAAGCGCGGCCAATCGTCGAACGCCTCGTGGACGCGCTGCCGCGATCACTCGCGGAGATTCCTGCTGCAGAGCGCCCGTCGCATTGGGGTGGTTGGCTCGCAACCCGGCGTCAGGCGCTCGCCGCCCGCATCGCCCAGGGCGACGTCGACTCGATCGTGAACCTGCTGCTGTTCGGCACGAGGTTCACCAGGCAGCCGCGTATCACCGCAAAGCTCCTGCGCGAGCTCGATCAACGCTGGAAGGCTGGCGACAAATCCGCTCAGGAAACATTGGCGCGACAGTACCAGCAGCGAGCGACGGATCTCGTCGCCGCGGCCGCCGATCCGCGCGCGGCCGAACGGATGCGCGATGTCCGCCGCGTCCTCGCCGCTCACGGCCACGACGTCACGACGCCGCAGGGCCGCACCAGCTCGGTCGAGTACCTGTTCACCAACGTCGCGCGGGTGAGGGAGGAGGCAGCGCGGCTGGCGGCCGATCTCGAGGCGGCACGGAGGGCGGCCGATACCACGTCAGCGTTCGCCGAGCGCTCACGCATCTTCCGCGATCGCGGGCTCGCCGGCGATTCGTCGGTGCTGACCCAGTTCGCGGTGGACCGCGCGATCTGCGGGCTGCGCGACAACGGCTTGCTCTCAGCCGGCCCAGTGACGCGTGCCGCGGTCGTCGGGCCCGGGTTGGACTTCGCGGACAAGCAGGAGGGTTTCGACTTCTACCCGCCGCAGAGCCTTCAACCCTTCACGCTGGTCGACAGCCTTCTGCGATGCAACCTCGCTGAACGCTCCCCGCTTCGTCCCTCGACGGTGCTCGGGACGGCCCTGAGCTCTGTCGAAGGGCTTCGGGTCACCACCCTCGACATCAGCCCCAGGGTCAACGCGCACCTGCGCGCGGCGGTCGCCCGTGCCGCCTACCGGCTCGTCTTCCCCTGGGACAGCGAAGCACGCTGGACCGACGAAGCAGAAGCTTATTGGAAGCGCACCGGCAATCGCATCGGCGTACCGCTCGCGGTCGACGCCACTCCCCTGCTGGCTGGTGTTCGCGCGCGCGCAGTGACGATCTCGTCGGACATCGTCGGCATGATCCGGCCGCTGGAAGCCAGCATCGTCTCCGATCGGATCGACCTGCCCGAACGCGAGCGCTTCGATCTCGTCGTCGCCACGAACGTGCTCCTCTACTACGACACCTTCGAACAGGCGCTCGCGCTCGATGCCATCGCCGCCATGTTGCGGCCCGGCGGCGTCCTGCTGACCAATGACGCCGTGCTCGAAGTGCCCGAGATCCCGATGCGCTCGCAGGGCTACATGAACGTGGCGTTCTCGGACCGTCAGGGCGACGGCGAGCGGATGGTGTTCTATGTGAAGCAATGATCTGGTTTCGCGGTCCGCCGTCCGCGGGCTGCGGGCTGCGGGCTGCGGGCTGCGGACTTATTGCTACTCGTACCGCAGCGCGCGAATCGGGGAAATCCGGGACGCGCGCCATGCAGGGAGGAACGAGGCCCCGAGCGCGCAGGTGAGCAGGATGCCGATGCTGATGGCGAACACGGGGACATCCCCCGCCTTCACACCAAAGAGCTGCGTCTCGATGTAGCTCCCGGTCAGGTACGCTGTCGTCGCGCCTGCGGCCAGGCCGATCAGGACCACAGCCACCATCTCACTCATCACCAGCCGGAGCACTGCGCGTTGCGGCGCGCCGAGTGCCATCCGAATCCCGATCTCGCGGGTGCGCCGCGTCACGACGAAGGCGAGGACGCCGTGGAGGCCGACGATGGCGAGGACCGTCGCGAGCAGGGCGAATCCGCCCGACAGGAATGAGAGCATGCGCTCGTTGGCGAGGCGCATGTCGAGCTGATCGTTCATCATCCGCATGTCGAAGACGACGAGGTTCGAGTCCACACGGCGAACCTGTTCGCGCAAGAGCGGCATGATCCGCCGCGGGTCACCCTGGATACGCGCATAGACCGTCACGCTCCCGACGCCCCGGATGCGCGAGTCGAGGTTGACGAATGTCTGGCGCGGAATCTCGCCCCGCACGTCGTGATACCTGGCGTTCCCGAACACCCCGATGATTTCCGTGTCCGGCGTCACGCTCCGGCCCTGCCCGAGCTGCCGCCCGAGCGGATAGGATCCCTTCAGGTAATCATTCACCAGCGCTTCGTTGATGAGGCAGAGCTTTCGTGATCCGCCCCAGTCGTTCCAGGAGAAGTCACGTCCCATCTTGACCGGGATGCCCAGTGCATCGAAGTACCCCGGAGTCACGGCGTTGAAAAAGCTCCACGGCACGTTGCCATCCTTCGCCTCGGCGCCGGGAATGCTGATCTGACTGTCCCATCGTCCGCCCGTCAGCAGGCGCGACGAGTTGGCGCCTGCCGCTTTGACGCCGGGGACAGTGGTCAGGCCCTCGAGCAGCCCGCGGAACACCTGGAGCTTCCGCTGATCCTCATACTGCGTGGCAGGACGCACCCCGAACATCACCACGTTCTCGGCATCGAACCCGAGGCTGACCTTCCGCAGATTGTCGAGCGTGCGCACGAACAGGCCGGCGCCAATGAGGAGCAAGAGCGACAGGCAGACCTGAAGGGCCACGAACATCTTCCGGAGCCGCACGTGGCCCTGCCCGCCAGTGACGGACCCCGCTTCGTCCTTGAGCGTCGCTGCTGCGGCGACCCGGGAACCACGAAGCGCCGGCACGAGGCCGAAGACGACCGCCGTCGCGAGCGTCACTGCTGTCGTGAACAGGAGCACTCGAGCATCGGGCGTCGCCGACAGACCGAGGACAGCGCGGTCGTAGGGCAGAAATCGCACCAGCCCGCGGGTCAGCCAGATGCTGAGGAACAGGCCGACTGCGCCGCCGGCGATCGCGAGGATCACGCTTTCCACCAGCAGTTGACGCACGACCCGCCAGCGGCCGGCGCCAAGCGCGCTGCGTATGGCGATCTCCCGCTGCCGTGCGGCGGCGCGGGCCAGCAGGAGGCTCGCCACGTTCGTACAGGCGATGAGCAATACGACGGCAACCAGCCACTGCAGGACGACGAGCGGCCGTTCGAACGTCCTTCGCAGCGCCGACAGGCCGCGGTCCGCGGGAACGAGCAAGAGGGTCTGGCGGAGAAAGCGTTCCTTCGTGTCCGGGAACTTCGCGAAGAACTCCCCCTTGACCTCCTCCTGTTTGCGCTGCTCGTGCAGGACCCGCATCGCGGTCTGGGCCTGCTCGAGGGTGACGCCCGGCTTCAGTCGGGCGGTCAGATAGAACCAGTGATAACGCTCGTTCTCGAGATCGGTCTTGAAATCCGGCGCCAGAATGACCTTCGCCCTGATCGGCGCCCAGAGCTGGGTGAGCAATCCGGCGTTGGTCCCCCCAAATTCAGGAGCAGCGACGCCGACAATCGTGAAAGGCGTGCCGTTCAACTTGATCGTCGATCCCACCACGTCCTGCCGCCCGCCGTAACGCACTCGCCAGAAGTCGTACTGAAGGACCACCACGGGGCTGCCGGTCGAATCGTCGTCGGTGGCGAGCACTCGTCCGATGTGCGGCCTGACGCCGAGCACCTGGAAGAAGTTGCCGGCGACCCATCCCGCATCGACCATCTCGCCACGCTCGTCTGCGACCATGCTCAGCCGCTCCGGGTACTGGCCGGTGATCCCCGAGAACACCGTGTTCCGGTCGAGGAAGGCGACGTACATCGGATGCGAGAACGTGTGCAGGCCGTCTCCATTCTGCGAGCCGACGCGGCCGCCTTCCATCCGGAACTGGACCAGCTCCCGCGCGTTCTCTACCGGCAGCAGGCGCAGAAGCACCTGGTCGACCAGCGTGAAGATGGAGGTGTTGGCCGCGATGCCGAGGGCGAGTGATAGCACGGCCGTCGCCGTGAAGGCCGGCTTGAGCCGTAGCAAACGGACACCGTATCTGATGTCCTGAAGCAGCGCCTCGAAGAATCCCGCTCTCGCCATCGTCGGGTCTTGGACGCAGCGGACGGGCGTTACGTTGGCAGCAGAGGGTTGAAAAAGTTCAGGGCCGCTCTTCGTCTTCGGCGATGATGCCGTCTACGACGGAAGGCGAGGTGCGTGAATACTTCGTCGCCGTCACGAAGGCGGCGATCGCGTTCCGGGCGTGTTCCGTGAGGTCGACGAACTCCACGCCGGTGCGGTACAGCGCGGTCACGTCCGTCAGTTGGCCGATGTGGCAGTGCGCAATCCGCCCCTTTACGACGATCGAGCGGTTGCCGAGCGTGAGCCTGAAATCGTGAAGCGAATCGAGCTGCAGTGCGAACGCGGTTTCGATCTGGGCGCCGCCGACGCTGATGTCCTGAATCGTCATGGGCTGGAAAACCATGACCTCCCCCTCGACGTGCCCTTCCAGGGGGACCCGCTCGTCGTCACGCTTGTTGCCGGCCACTCGAACCTTATTATCGGGGTCTGGAACGGAGCCCTGCAGAACCGGCTCAGCCCCGCGGGATATCACGGGTGGAGGCGGTTTTTCAGCCCGGCGGTTTCCAAATCCGAAGAACACGCCAAGAAGAGAAGCAAACGGCGAGCCTAAGGGAAACCCTGAGCTACGTCGAAGGGTCAGCGAGCCTTGATGTGCTCGAGGTAATCGCCTGATGGGATGCGGCGCGCCTTGCCAAGCGGGGCGTTATAGAAGTAGACCCAGGCCTGGGCGCCGGAACCGTCCTGGAGGATCACCTCCGCCCGAGTCCGGAGGTAGAGACTGGTGTCGGGCTGCGCGGGGCTGAATCCCTCAATTACGTCGAGGGCCGGAAGCACGGTTTCCGGCTCGGTGACCTCATAGACCTCGCCCCAGGCCTGTCGATCCGGCGCCGGAACGGCGGCGGGGTACAGGCCGAGATCGAAGAGCGCGGCCTTGATCGAGCCTCGGCCCTTGTAGGTCAGCTTGTCGTCAATGCCGGCCTGCCGGCGGCGGTCGAAACCCGCCATCAACGTCCCGTAGAAGAACACGAGATCCGACACGATGAATCGCGAGAGGGTATACCGGAGGCGCTGAAAAGTGAAAGGGCCGGCAACCTGTGCTGCCGGCCCTGGATTCCTCGACTAATCGCGGGCGTCGAACCACGCGTGTAATTTCGTTTCAGTGCGCTGCGATCCCTACAGCCGGAGCTTTCGGCAACACCATCTGAAGCAGTTCGCCGGGCACGGTGAACGAGAGCTGAACCGTCTTCCCGGTGCCGCTCATCTGGATGGTCTTGAGGGCGGCCGCTGCACGCGGGTCGTTACGTCCCACCATCTCTCCGAATGCGAGCGCACCGCTCACCTGACGCCGGAGCAGCTCGGCGGCCTCGTCGTCGTTGGCCTCGAGACGCACCATCCCGGAAACGCCGCCGTTGATGTGACCGGCCGCGGCGAACCATTTCACCGGGGGAATCTGCCTGGCAATCTGATCGGGGAGCTTGGCGTGAGCGGTGAGCGCGTCGACCCGGCCGACGGCCCAGGCATTGTTGCCCTGTTCGATCTCGCTGACCAGCGTCATGATGTCGTCGTTGCTGGTCACGCTGGTGGCAGTGAGCTGCGCGTCAATGGCGCGCTTGACGGTCGCGGTGTCGCCGATGGCGACCAGGCCGTCCTCCAGGAACGCGAGGGTGCCGCCATTCGGTGCGTGGTCGTCGGCGACCTTGGAAATCAGAGTCTTGTCCTTGTAGGTCTCGATTACGCCGCCGTGCTCGACGGCCAAGGCTCGGAGCTCAGTGGGGTTGAAGTTTCCGCGGGCGACGAGCAAGGCGCTATGGGTGCCCGGAGTCACTGCCGCTACGACATACTGGATGTCGCGCTCGATGTCGATACCGGTCGCACGGCGGAACTCCTCCTGCCCCTGCTGCTGCTGGGGCATGGCCTCCTTGATCCGGAGGCGGAGCTCGGAATTCATGATGGCTCCAACGTCCGCGTAAGCGATCACCGCCGCGTCGGGCGGGACCCAACGCAGTTCGATGGGACCGGTCGAGGCGGAAAGCGCCTGAAACCCGCCGCCGTAGTAGGCGACGAGGCCTGTGCACAACCCGGCCGTCAGCACTGCCGCCGAGCCAGCCATGAAATATCGGGTGTTCCTGGTCATCGATATCACCCTCAAACAGACAGGGAGCGTAAGCCCTCTTAGAAAAGATTATACAGATCCGGTTGGTAAAAAGTTCCCTCCTTCGCTCGGATCCCTCACGTTTGCCGAGCTACGGAGGGCAAGCCCTTCCACTTCTTAAACTATTGTTCCAGCACATATTCGCGCCGTTCTACGACCCAGGCACCCAACGCCAGGAATGTAATCCAGATCAGGCCGAGCCAGAAGAGGCTGCCGAAGAGACCGGGGGTTTCCCGGAACAGGCTCTGGAGGGCGCTGATCACGCCCTCGTTGGGCATGGCGTGCGGGACCAGGCCCTGGAGGTAATAGGCGACGGTGAACTTCTTCATATAGCCGGGGAAGGCCATCGCCGCCTGCTCCCAGCCGAAAATGAACATCAGCCCGACCAGCAATGGGCGCTTCAGCTTGGCTCCGATGAACGCAAACACGGCCCCGTAGACCGCCAGCCCCAGGGAGAGGAGCGCCAGGTCCTTGAGCAAATCAATGAAGGAGGCGCCGAGCGAGCCGTTGATCGGCACGATCAGCAGGTAGACCAGCATCACCGAGGGCAGCACCACGAACACGGTGCAGACCACGTAGGCCAGGTATTTTCCCAGGAGCACTGCCCCACGCCGGATCGGGCGGACAAAGAGATAGGTAATCGTCTTGTCCTCGACTTCGTCGGCCATCAGCGAGGTGCCGTAGAACACCCCGAGAATCGGGACGATGACCCGGAGGTACAGCAGCCAGATGACATGGCCGAAGACGACCGGTCCGGGGACGAGGATCCGGGTGCGGATGCCGTCGCGCATCTGCGAGCCCTCGAAGATGGGCGCGCCGAGAAACACGAGGCCACGCACCAGCAGCGCGAACAGCACGGGCGCGCCGACGAGCAGCCCCATGAAGATCGTCCGCCGCGACCACAGCATCTCCCCGAGCGAAAGATCGAAGATGCGGAACGCGGACTTGACGAAGCCTGGGGCCGGCGGCAGGGGCCGGGACAGCGTCGTCGACTGGGCGGGGGCATCCATCGCAGGCACCTTCACTTGACCAGGTACTGGAACACGGCCGCCAGGTTGTCGTCGGGCGACGTGACCTCGTCGATCGACCCGTACTGGCCGCTTGCCGCCATCTCGGTCAGCCGGGCATAGAACATGTCCGGCTTGCCGGTTTCCACGATCACGGCCCCTTCCTCGAACTTGAGGCTGCGGACATCGCCAAACGAGAGGAACTCGCGCGCCAGCGCCCGCGGTTCCTGGGCGCGCACCGACACGGTGTGCGGGTGCTCGTCGATCAACTCGCGGATCTGGTGAACGTCGCCTTCCGCGAGGATCCGTCCGTTGTTGATCAGGAGAATGTTGCCGGTCATCGATTCGACCTCGTGCAGGATGTGGCTCGAAACGATGACGCTCTTCCCGCTGCGGGCCCACTCACGGATCATGCGAATCGTGCGGCGCCGCGCCAGCGGATCCATGCCCGCCAGGGGCTCGTCGAGAATGAGCAGCGCGGGGTCGTGCACGATCGCCTGCGCCAGCTTGACCCTCTGCCGCATGCCCTTGCTGTAGGCGCCGATCTTCTTGTTGGCGGCGTCCATCAGGTCCACGGCGGTCAGCGCCCGCTTCGCGGCCGCATCAGCATCCTGATCGGACAACCCGTTCAATCGCACGAGCGCCGTCACCCACTCGAGGCCGGTCATCCGCTCGTAGAACGAGTCCTGTTCCGGGCAGAAGCCGATTTCGAAATAGAGGTGGGAGTTGCCCCAGATCGGCTCGCCCAGGACCTTCACGACGCCTTTGCTCGGCTTCAGCTGACCGGTGATCAGCTTCATGAAGGTGGACTTCCCTGCGCCGTTCGGCCCGAGCAGCCCGGTGATGCCGGGCGGCACCCCGACGGAGACGTCGTTCAGGCCGATGACCTGTCCGTACCACTTCGAGACGTGTTCGGCCGAGACGATTTGGCCGCTCACGTGACCACCTCCACCCCGCGCACGCGCCGCTCGAGCACCGACATCGACAGCGCGATGAGTCCCACGATCACGATCAGCGACACTTGCCAGGGGGTCGTGTAGCGAGGCGCCAGCCGGAAGATGACGTCGACGACCTGCGTCACGTTGTTACTCAGCGCGAGCCAGGCGAAGCTGGTGCTGCCGCCGGTGATGCCATACATCGCGCCGTAGATCGCCTGCGAGAAGAACAGGATCCCGGAGTAGAGGATCGCCACGTAGCGGGCGCTGTTCGAGAGCGACGACAGCGCAAGCATCGTGAACGTCGCGAGCAGCACCTGCACCAGCGACGCCACGGTGATGGCAGGGAACAGGAACAGGTTCGCCTTCAGGAACGCGAAGCTCCCCGCCAGCATCACCTGGACGAACAGCAGCAGGATCGCCGGCACCCAGGTGACGAGCGCCAGGAACGTGAACAGGACGGCCGCCTTGCCCGCGATGTACTCGCTGCGCAGGAGCGGCTTCGACAGGTAGATCTGCAACGCGTTGGCGCGCCGATCGTTTGCGATCAGGCCGGCGCCGACGTACACCGTGACGACGAACACGAAGAAGCCCTGCTTGTCGAGGAAGTCGCGAAAGGTCTCGGCTGACGGCGCCAGGATTTGTGCCGTTTGCGGCACGTTCGACGCGAACCAGAACGTGACCGCCCGGACGATGAACTGTCCCCACGCCATGAGGAGCAGGCCCAGGAAGACCCGCTTCTTGATGACGGACTTGATGCCGGCGGAGGCGATGACGAGCCAGCTGCGGCCGAGCGCGCTGCGCTGGCCGCCATATCGCCGGTAACTCTGATCGTGAATCGGCATGCGTTAGATCACTGTTCGCCGAGCGCCTTGGCGAAGACGTCCTCGAGCGTGGGAATGCTCGGGCGCAGGTGGCGCACCTGGACACCGTGGCGCGCGGCGAGATCGAAAATCGCCCGTTGGTCGCGGACGGTGCCGTCGCTCGCGTGCGGCACGAACACGCGCATCACGTCCTGGTCGGTGCCATGGCACTCCATGCCGGCCTCGTGCAGGAGCTCGATGAACGCCGGCAGGTTGCCCTTGATGCGGAGCTCGAACACCCGCCCGGCGGGGCCTTTCAGTTCTTCAATCGGCCCCTGCGCCGCGATCTGCCCCTTGTCCATCACGATCACGTGATCGCAGGTGTACTCGACGTCGGGAAGCAGGTGAGAAGACAGGATCAGGCTGACGTTCTTGTTGTGCCCGAGGTCGCGGACCAGTTCGAGCATCTCGTCGCGGCCCTTCGGGTCCATGCCGTTGGTCGGCTCGTCGAGGAACAGCAGATCGGGATCGTGCACCAGCGCCTGCGCCAGCTTGATCCGCTGTTTCATACCGGTCGAGTAGGTCTCGACGTTCCGGTAACGCGCCTCTCCGAGGCCCACGTAATAGAGGACCTCGTGCGCCCGTTGCATCGCGTCCACGGCGGGAAGACCGGCGAGCTCGCCGCAGTACGCGACGAACGACACCGCATTCATGCCGGGGATATGCGCGTCGCTCTCCGGCATGTAGCCGATCCGCGATCGGATTTCGAGAGGCCGCGTCGCGACGTCGAGACTGAGCACGGACATGCGCCCCTGATCCGGCTTCACGAACCCGAGCAGCGCCTTCAGCATCGTGCTCTTGCCGGCGCCGTTCGGGCCGAGCAGACCCACGGCGCCCCGCGCGAAGCGCGCGGTCACGTTCTTGAGCGCCTGGTTTTTCCCGTAGATCACCGTCACATCATCCAGCTGCACGACGGGTGCGGAAGGATCTGCGGCAGGCGAGGCTGTCGGCGGGAGCGAGGTGGCAGTCTCCAAGTCCTTACTTATACGCGATGACGCGCTCAGAGGTTTCCCTTCAGGCCCAGCGGTTCGGCCTGCACCCGCAGAAACATGATGACGTTGCCCACGTGTTCCCCGAGTGGAAGGCCCAGCTCCTCGGCGCCGCGCCTGAGGTCGTCGCGGTTCACCGCTCGGGCGAACGCCTTGTCCTTCATCCGCTTCAACACCGAGCCCGCCTCCAGATCGAGAACGCTCTTCGACGGCCTGACGAGCGCCGCAGCGGTGACGAAGCCCGACATCTCGTCGCACGCATACAGGGCTTTCTCGAGTTTGGATTCGCGTGGTACGCCTGAATAGTCCGCGTGCGAGAGAATCGCGCGCGTGACCCACTCCGGATATCCCCTGCCCTTCAGAATCTCCACGCCACGAAACGGATGATTCGTCTGATCGGGCCAGCGCTCGTAGTCGAAATCGTGCAGCAGGGCGACGACGCCCCAGTCCTCTTCGTCCTCACCCCAGAGCCGCGCGTACCCGCGCACCGCCGCTTCCACGGCCAGCATGTGCTTCCGCAGGCTCTCGCTCTGCGTATGTTCGGTGACCAGCGCCCAGGCCTCATCCCGCGACAGACTCACGATTCCATCACCTCCGCTGCCATGTCGACCCCGCGCGCAATCACGGAGGCCGCTTTGTCCGTCAAGCGGTATCGTTCGAGTGCCGCCGGATCCGCAATGGCAATGTCTGCTGCATCCGATCCGGCCCGCAGCGTCCCGCCGGCAGGCCGGCACAGATAATCCACCAGCACGAAGTGATACTGCACGCGTTCCTGATCGTCGAGCATGATCCGGTCGAAGACGTCGATCACCGGGCCGACACGGACCGTCAGCCCGGTCTCTTCCGCGACCTCGCGTGCGATCGCACCTTCCAGCGTCTCGCCGACTTCCAACGTACCGCCCGGCAGGCTCCACTCGCCGGCGAGCGGCTGGTGTCCGCGCCTGACGAGAATCACGCCGGGCGACGGCAGGTCGAGCGCTGCCGCGTCACCGGGCGTGACATATACCACGGCTCCGACACCGACGATCGGGCGCGCCGGATACTCTCGCGAGTCCCGGTCATTCACCCATCACCTTCAGGACCACGCGCTTCTTCCGCTGGCCGTCGAACTCCGCGTAGAAGATCTGCTCCCACGGTCCGAGATCCAGTTTGCCGCCGGTGATCGGGACGATCACCTGATGCCCCATGATCGTGCGTTTCAGGTGGGCGTCGGCGTTGTCCTCACCGGTCCGATGATGCTCGTACGGCAACCCCGCAGGCGCCAGCTTCTCGAGCCAGGCCTGGAAGTCCTCGATCAGCCCGTCCTCCCAGTCGTTCACGTACACGCCGGCGGTGATGTGCATCGCGGAGACGAGCACCATGCCCTCTTTCACGCCGCTCTTCTTGACTGCCGCCGCGACCTCGTCGGTGATCCGCACGAATTCCTGGCGCGACTTCGTATTGAAAAAGAGATAGTCGGTGTGAACGGTCATTTGCTCAGATCTTCAAAAGTCGAACACCTCACGCATCCTTCCGGCTAAAGCCGGAAGCCACCCCTACCGCACGAGCCTGCCTCGCCGTAGCGCGCAGCGCTACAAGCCTGCCTCGCCGTAGCGCGCAGCGCGAAGGCGGGTGGCTTCCGCCTTTAGGCGGAAGATCATTGCCCGAGAGCCAGAGACGCCTCCGCATTGAACCCGTAATCGTCACCAACCGCCCCCCTCTCGATCAGCCGCATGGCCGCGGCGCCAATCATCGCGGCGTTGTCGGTGGACAGTGAGAGCGGCGGCACGAACACCGGGATCCCATAGTGCGCCGAGCGGGCATCGGCCTCCGCGCGAAGCCGGCTGTTCGCTGAAACGCCGCCCGAGATGCCGATGCTGCGTGCACCCAGCCACCGCGCCGCCTCGAACGTCCGGTCGAGCAGCACCGTCACCACGACGCGCTGAAAGCTCGCCGCAATGTCGGCGGCCTGCTGGCGGGTGAGCATCGCACCGAGCGCGTCGGCGTCGGCGGCCTTGCCGCGCGCGGGTGCGCCGGTGAGATCCCGAACGAGGCGCAGGACCGCCGTCTTCAAACCGCTGAAGCTGAAATCGACGCGGCGTGCGACTTCGGCGGGAAGCAGCCCGGCGGGAGCCGTGGTTTTTGGCGCATTGCGGTCGGCGTGGGTCAGCCGCGCGACCGGAAAGTCGAACGCGTGCTCGTTTCCTTCGCGTGCCAGGCGATCGATCACCGGGCCGCCCGGGTACCCCAGCCCCAGCAGCTTGGCGACCTTGTCATACGCCTCCCCCGCCGCATCGTCTCGTGTGCGTCCGACCAGCTGGTAGTGTCCGGTGTCGGGGATGAAGTAGAGGCTCGTATGGCCGCCGGATACGACCAGGACCGCAGACGGCAGTGGAAGCTCGCCGTGGGCGAGCACGAGCGACTCGATGTGCCCGGCCAGGTGGTGCACCGGCACCACCGGCAGGCCACACGACCATGCGAAGGATTTCGCGAACGCGACGCCGACCAGCAGCGATCCGACGAGACCCGGCCCCTGCGTGACCGCAATCCCGGAGAGATCAGCGGCGGACACTCCGGCGTTTTCGAGCGCCGCCTCGACGACGCCGCAGATGTCACGCACGTGCTGTCGCGAGGCGAGCTCGGGCACCACGCCGCCCCACTCGCGGTGGATGGCGGTCTGCGATGCCACGATGCTCGAGAGGATGGTCCAGGGTCGTCCCGGCTCGGAGGTGCGGCCGATGACGGCGGCGGCGGTCTCGTCGCACGACGTCTCGATCGCGAGGATCGGTCCGCTCACGGCGTGACCGCAGCCACCTCGAACGCGCGCTTCAGCGACTCGGCGAACGGCGGCTTGAAGATGCCCCGCTCGGTGATGAACCCGGTGATGTAGCGGCTCGGGGTCACATCGAACGCCAGGTTCCGGATATGCGCGCCCTCGGGCGTCAGGCGAGCCGATCCCAGGTGACTGACCTCGCGCTGGTCGCGCTCCTCGATCGGGATGTGATCGCCGTCCGGCGTCGCGAGATCGATCGTGGAAAGCGGCGCCGCGACGTAGAACGGCACCTTGTGCTCGTGCGCGAGCACGGCCACGGTGTAGGTTCCGATCTTGTTGGCGGTGTCGCCATTGGCGGCAATGCGATCGGCGCCGACGACGACCATGTCGATGTCGCCGGCGCGCATCAGCGGACCGGCCATGCTCTCGGTGATCACCGTCGTGTTGATGCCTTCCCGTACGAGCTCCCAGGCCGTGAGCCGGGCGCCCTGCAGGAACGGGCGGGTCTCGTCGGCGATGACGGCGATTCGTTTGCCCTGCTCGACGGCGGCGCGGATGACGCCAAGCGCGGAGCCATATCCCGCAGTTGCGAGAGCCCCGGCGTTGCAGTGCGTCAGCACGCGGGCCCCGTCCGGAACGACCGCGGCACCGAAGCGGCCCATCGCGCGGCACGCTGCCACGTCCTCGTCGTGGATCATCCGCGACTCGCGCTCGAGCCTGTCGGCGATCTCGTCAGTGGACTGCCCGGCCTGGGCGGCCTCGGCAAACACAGCTTTCATGCGGTCGATCGCCCAGAACAGGTTGACGGCCGTGGGCCGCGTCGACGCCATCATGTCGCAAATCTTCTGGAAATCGACCGCGAACTGGCGGGTGCCTTTGGCCGTGCTGTTCCGCATGCCGAGCGCAATTCCCATGGCGGCGGCAACGCCGATGGCGGGAGCGCCCCTGATCACCATCGTGCGAATCGCCCGTGCCACCTCTTGGGCCGTCCGGCACCGCAGGTAGAGCTCCTGGCCGGGCAGCTTACGCTGGTCGACCATGACGACCGTGCCGTCCTGCCAATCGATAGTGGGAAGCATGGGGATATTGTATCGGGCTCGGGGGTTCGCGGTTCGCGGGTTCGGGGGTTCGGAGACGGCGGTAGTCGGAGGCAACCAGCCGCTTGGATTTACACCCGTTGCCTCTGAGTATCATCGGCTCCGAGCCGCGAACCCCCGACCCCCCGTCTTTAAAGCAGCCGCCTGTCGAACGGCAGCGGCAGCAGCGACGAGAGCCGGTACCGCCCGGTCAGCGCCTGCAGATTTCCGAGGAGGATCTCGATGTCGCCGCAGTATTCCCACAGCAGCTGTCGGCACGGGCCGCACGGGGGTGTGGGCGCCTGGGTGTCGGCGACGACGGCGATTCGGGTGAACACGTTGACCCCGTCGGAGAGCGCCTTCACCAACGCAACCCGCTCGGCGCAGAGTGTCAGGCCGTAGGTCGCATTCTCGATGTTGCAGCCGGTCACCAGGACCCCCTCGACGGTCTCGAGGGCGGCGCCGACCTTGAACCTGGAGTACGGCGCCTGGGCGAACTCGCGCGCCGCGCGCGCGGCGGCGAGCAGGCCGTCTTCCGGAGCAAACGTATCCTGCACGCCGCTGTCGATCAGCACCGGTTGCCACGCCCGCTCGTCGCGCCGTTCGGGACCGCTCCGGCGCTGGCCGTGGCGGCGTTCGCTCTCGGGTGCCGCCAATGGGGTGGCCCCCGAGCGCCGCTCGTTTTGTTTTCGCCGATCCGTTCCGGCCCGGCGCTCGCGCGTCGGCCAACGGTCCTCCTGATCAGAGCCGCTCAATGATCTCCTCCAGCAATGCCGAAAACTCCGCCCGGACCCGGTTGGCGACTTCCATGACCTCGTCGTGCACGAGGGGCTTGGGCAGCACGCCGGCGGCCGGATTGGTGATGCAGGAAATCCCCAGTACCTCGAGCCCCATGTGCCGCGCCACGATCGCCTCGGGCACGGTCGACATCCCGACCGCGTCGGCGCCGATCGTCCGCAGGAACCGGATCTCCGCCGGCGTCTCGTAACTCGGGCCGTGCAGCGCGACATAGATGCCGCGCGCAAGCGGCTGTCCGAGCGACGATGCGGCCTCGACGGCGATCGTTCTGAGCCGGTTCGAATAGACCTCGGTCATGTCCGGAAAGCGCGGACCGAACCGCTCGTCGTTCGGCCCGACCAGCGGATTGCTGCCGAGCAGGTTGATGTGATCGTCCATCAGCATCAAGGTGCCCGGCTTGAAGGTCAGGTTGATGCCGCCGGCGGCGTTGGTCAGGATGATGGTGCGCACGCCGAAGGTCGCGAGCGCGCGCACGCCGAACGTCACCGTCCGTAGATCATGACCTTCATAGAAATGCGCGCGACCGCTGAGTGCGGCGACCCGCTTGCCCCGGATCGTCCCGACCACCAGCTGCCCGGCATGCCCCACGACCGCCGAAGCGGGCCAGTTCGGCACATCCGCATAGGCACACGTCACCGCGTCGTTCAACGCCCGGGTAAATTCGCCGAGCCCCGATCCCAGCACAATCGCCACGTCGGGGGGTTTCCCGAAGCGTTCTTTCAGCCAGGCGGCGGTCTCTCGAACCTTGCCGTAGTAGTCGCTCATTCAGGACGTCCAAAAACCAAACCTGACCTCCTATCCTCCTGCTAAGAGTCTTGTGTCATCGGCGAGCCTGCCTACAGCAGGAATCCCGCTATTGTGGCCGTGATGAAGTTGGCCAGCGTGCCGGCCAGCATCGCGCGCAGCCCGAGCCGCGCCAGGTCGTGCCGCCGCGACGGTGCCAGCGCGCCGATGCCGCCAATCTGAATGCCGATCGAGCTGAAATTCGCGAAGCCGCAGAGCGCGAACGTGGCGATCGTAAACGAGCGCGGATCCAGCGTAGCCCTCATGGGGCCGAGTTGCGAGTAGGCGATGAACTCGTTGAGCGCCATCCGGGTGCCCAGCAGGTTCCCGATCGTCGGCGCATCACGCCAGGGAACACCCATCGCCCAGGCGATCGGCGCGAAGCCCCAGCCGAAGATCTGCTGAAGGCTCAGGCCGACCAGGCCGAGCAACGCGTTGATCAGCGCGACCAGCGCCAGGAACGAGATCAGCATTGCGCCGACGTTGATCGCGAGAGAGAGTCCTTCGCCCGTTCCCCGCCCCGCCGCGTCAATGACGTTCACATCGGTCCGCTCGATCTCCAGCTTGACCTGTCCCAGCGTCTCCGGTACCTCGGTTTCGGGGACGAAGATCTTCGCCATCATCAGCGTGCCCGGCGCCGTCATGATGACCGCCGTCAGCAGGTGCTGGGCCTCGATGCCGAAGAGGATGTACGCCGCCATGATCCCGCCGGAGATGTGCGCCATCCCCGCGGTCATCACGGTCATCAGCTCCGACTCCGTCATCCGCGGCAAGTACGGGCGGATGGTCAGTGGCGCCTCGGTCTGCCCCATGAAGATGCTCGCCGCCACGTTGAGGGACTCCGCTCCCGAGGCGCGCATCACCCGGTGCATCGCGACCGCGAACAGACGGACGATCAACTGCATGACGCCGAAGTAGTAAAGAACCGCGAAGAGTGCCGCGATGAAGATGATGGTCGGGAGCACCTGAAAGGCGAAGACGACACTCCACTGCGCACCCTCGGGCCCGAGCACCTGGCTCATGATCCGGGGCCACACCTCCTTGCTGCCCATCGGACCGAAGACCATGCTCGATCCCACGAACGAGAAGTCGAGGAGACGGTTGATGACCGAGCCCAGCGCCTGGAACGTGCGCTGCCCGGCCGTGGTCTTCAGCACCAGCAGGGCGAAGAGAATCTGGAGTCCGAGACCCCAGGCCACGGTGCGTCGATCGATCGCCCGGCGATTGGTCGAAATGGCGTATGCCAGGGAAAAAATGACAATCAGGCCGACCACCGGCTGCAGCCTGGGTAGCCCGCCAAGCGACGCCAGGGCCGCGCAGACCGCGCCTGCGGCGAGCGCACCCGCCAGCACCAGGAAATCCGTTCGATCGAAAGGGGCTCGGCGGAGAGGGGCGTGGTGAGGCTCGGCCTGCACCGCTACGTCAGTCATCAATCCTCCGGAAGTCTGACTTCGTCGAGAACCAGCGGCTCCTCGCCGCACGGACCGCTCCCGATCGTGACGGATTCATCGAGCAGCGCGACCGCGTCCTCGAGGCCCCGTCCCCCGCGGTGTCGTACGAGGAAGATGGCCTCGTCTCGCGCCACCATTGCGCCACGCGGCACCAGCACCGTGATCCCGACGCCGTGGTCGACATCGTCCTCGAGTGTCGCCCGGCCGGCGCCGAGCGCGACGGCGGCGCGGCCCACGAGCTCCGCGTCCATTTCGCAGATGGTCCCCGAGTCTGACGCGACGACGCGATGCTGATCGGGTGCGGTGGGCAGCCGTGAGTAGTCGTCCACGACGCGAGGGTCGCCGCCCTGTCGTTCGATGATGCGCCGGAACGACTCGAGACCCGCTCCCGATGCGAGTGCCTGCCGCACGGCACGATCCGCGGCGTCGCGATCCGGCTGGACACGGGCGAGCACGAGCATCCGGGCAGCCAGCAGCACGGAGAGCTCCGCGAGGTCCGGCGGACCGTTCCCCTTGAGCGTCTCGAGGCTCTCGACGACCTCGTTGGCGTTGCCGACTTCGCGGCCGAGCGGCGCCTCCATGCGGGTGACGAGCGCCTCGGTCCTCACTCCGGAGGCGTTCCCGATCGAGACCAGCGACTCGGCGAGCCGGCGCGCCTCCTCGCGGGTCTTCATGAAAGCGCCGGCGCCCGCCTTGACGTCGAGGACCAGCGCGCCGATCCCTTCTGCGATCTTCTTGCTCATGATCGACGCCGAGATCAGCGGAATGCTTTCCACCGTACCGGTGACATCCCGCAGGGCGTAAAGGCGTCGATCGGCGGGGGCGATTTCCGAAGTCTGGCCGATCAGGGCACCGCCGACGCCGGCGACGGTGTCGCGAAACGACTGCAGCGACAGATCCGTTCGAAACCCGGGAATCGCCTCGAGCTTGTCGAGCGTTCCCCCGGTGTGTCCCAGGCCCCGGCCGGACATCATCGGCACCGTGGCGCCGCAGGCGATGGCCAGCGGGGCGAGGATCAGCGACGTCTTGTCACCAACGCCGCCGGTGCTGTGTTTGTCGACGGGAGTGCCGTTGATGCCCTCGAAGGTCACGCGGACGCCGGATCGGACCATCGCGTCGGTGAGTTGCGCCGTCTCCTCGGCGTTCATGCCCCGGAGGACGATCGCCATCAACAGGGCGGCCGCCTGATAGTCGGGAATGGTCCGATTGGTGACGCCGGTGACGAAATGTTCTATTTCGTCGCGGCGAAGTGGTCTTCCGTCTCGCTTGCGGCGAATCACATCGACCGTGCGCATTCGGGCAATAATATTAGACAATGACAGCGCCTGAGCGCGGTACGGCGAACCGGCACCCGGTGTTGGCCTATCGTCCCGAGTTCCCGCCCGCGCTCAAGCTGGCAGTCCGCGGGCTGCCGCCTCTCGATCCAGAAAGCGTCGCGATCGACCCGCTCGCGCACCTCTGAGACCGATGGCCGAACCTGCCAGCCTCCAACCGCTCGCTCCCGACGCTGCTGCCCGACTCGCCGAGTTCGCCCGCGCCTGCAAGGCGGCGGCGCGCGCCGTCTCGCTCTATCCCGGCGGACATCCGGCGATCGGCACGACGCTCGGGCGGCTCGCCCAGGTGACGGCGCTTCTCACCGAGGGCGGCCCGTATCGCTTCGAGGTGACGGCCAACACCTTGATCATCGGCGGGGCGGCGCCGTCCAAACCCGATGCGGCGATTGGAGAGCTGGCGGATCTCCTCCACCGGCAGCTGATCGGGGGCGTGACCCTGAATGCCGGTGCCGACGCGCAGTCGTGGCGCACGCTGTTACTGCTGCTGGCGCGCGCACCGGAGGAGGTTCGCACCGACGGCGGGATCAGGCACCTGTGGGCGACGGCCGGGGGCCCGAGCATCGACATCGAGGAAATCGACTATGCGGAGGTGCTGCGCGAGAAGCAGGGCGTCGCCGCCACCGCTGAAGAGATCATCGCGGCCGCGCTCGCGGGCAGACCGCTGGAGCTGGACGACTCCGGCATGCGGCTGCTGCTCGAGATCGTCCAGGATTCCGCACGGCTCAAGGAGCTGATGTCGCAGATCGAGCAGCAGGCCGGACCCCGCGGCGCCGATGCGCAGGCGGCCGCCTTCCTGACGCTGCTCAAAGGACTGACGGAGTATCTCTCGAAGACGAATCCGCATCGGCTCGAGCCGGTCTTTGGCAACATGGGGCGCGCGGCAGGTGAGCTCTCGGCCGAAGTCATGTTGAAGCTGCTCGACATGCGCAACCGGCCCGAGGCGATGGTCGGCTCCACGGATGTGACCCGTGCGGTGACCGACCGCATGGACGATCAGTCGCTGTCGCATTTCGTCGCGAACTCGATCATCAAGGAACGGGCTGCGAGCGAGCGGCTCGCCCATGCGTTCCAGGCATTGGCGCCGGACGCGCCACGCCAGCGCCAGCTGCTCGGGATGGCCCATGACGAAGTCGAGGCATCGGGCGCGGGCGGCGAGGGCTTCGACGCGCTCTGGAAGCGTGTCGAAGCGATGCTGACGTCGTACTCGGACGAGAAGTTCGTGTCCGAACAGTACGGCCGCGAGTTGTCCAACGCGCGGACGCGCGCGATCGAGGTCGAAGCGATCAGCGACGATCCGCCGGAGCGGATCGCTCAGTGGCTGGGAACGGTCGCCGATGCGGCCCTGCGCAGCCTCGACCATCAGCTGCTGCTGGACTTGCTGACGATTGAAACCGACCCCGCACGCTGGCGCGACATCGCGGATACGGCCGCGGCGCATGCCGAAGACCTGGTCCGCGTCGGCTATTTCGATCAGGCCTGGCAGCTCGCCGACAGCGTCGTCCGTGAGGGGCAGCGGGTGCCGGCGCGCGGTCCTCACGCTACCGCTGCACTCGAGCGGTTCGGCCGCGGCACGATGATGCGCCACGTGTCCACGTATCTTCGCGCCTCGGACGACGAAGCCTACGAACGATTCAAGACGCTCTGTCACGCCATCGGCCCTGCGGTGATCCCGGCGCTGGCGGAGGGGCTCTCGTCGGAAAAGGACGCGCGCGCCCGCCGCCGCTTGCGCGACATCCTCGTCGGGTTCGGGCCGAAAGGGCGCGAGTCGGTTCAGCGCCTGATGAATGCGCACAACTGGGAGGTCCGGCGGACCGCGGCGTATCTCCTTCGCGAGTTCGGCGGCGCCGAAGGTCTCAAGGATCTGATCCCGCTCTTGAACGACTCCGAACCGCTCGTGCAGCGCGAGGCCGTGCAGGGGCTGGTGATGAATGGCAGCGAGGAAGCCTCCCGGCTCCTGATGCAGGCAATCACATCGGCCTCGGGTCGCTCACGGGAAACGCTGCTCAAGGAGCTGACCGGCATCCGCGACGAGCGGGTCGGACCTGTATTCTCATATCTCGTCCGGCACATGGACCGTCGCAAGGAGGCCGAGCTGTATATGACCGCAGTCGTGGCACTCGGAAGCTTCGGCGGGTCCGACGCGGTCGCGGCGTTGAAATTCGCGCTGCACGATAGCGACATCTGGTCTCCGATGGCCACGCGCCGCCTTCGTGCGGCGGCCGCCCAGGCGCTCCGGCGCCTCGGCACGCCGGCGGCGCTCGAGGCCCTTCGCGAGGCCTCGGAGCGTGGGTCGCGCGGGGTGCGCTCGGCCGCCCGTTCAGAGCTCGATCGAACCAGCTGACGACCTATGTCGCAGGATCTCTCTACGCGTCTGCTGCTCTACGAGGAACTGCTCCGGAGGTTTGCCTCCGGGGTTCGCGCGGCGCAGCTCTATGCCCCCGATCATCCGCTGCTCGGAAAGAATGTCGAGGGGCTGCTGGCGGCGCTTCGCAGCCTCCATCCGCAGAATCCCTCGGTCGCTGTCGGCATAGTCGGAAATCAGCTGATCGTGGCTGACACGCCGATGCCCAAGGCGAGCGCCGGCATGGCCGAGCTCATCAAGCGGCTGCGGGATCACAAGATCGAGCGGATTGCCTTCGATCGCGGCACCACCCCGGAGGAAGTGACCGCGTTCGTCCACGCCATCGCGTCGCTCGGCAACAAGGGCGCTCCCGAACAGCCGCCCCAGTTCCCGCACATCCACGTCGGCCGGATCACGGTCGACGAGAAGCGTGACGACGGAATCGGCAGCGACATGGCCGCGATCCGCCAGCTGTACTCGAACGCGGTGTCGGCGGCGCAGACGGTGTGGGAGAGCGCCACCGTCGAAGGCATGCCCGACGTGCCGGCGGCGCTGCAGACGGTCGAAGGGCTCGCCGAGGCGGTCACCCAGAACCGCACCGCGCTGGTTGCGCTGACCGCGATGCGCAACTACGACAACTACACGTTCACCCACATGGTCAACGTGTCGATCCTCACGATGGGACAGGCCCGCGCGCTCGGGATCGAAGGGCGGCTCCTGCGCGAGTTCGGGCTCTCGGCCCTGATGCACGACATCGGCAAGGTCCGGACCCCGAAGGAGATCCTGAACAAGCCGGACAAGCTCACCGACGAGGAATTCGTGATCATGCGCCGCCATACGGTGGATGGCGCCGAGATCCTGCGCCGCACGCCGGAGATGCCGATTCTCGCCCCGGTGGTGGCGTTCGAGCATCATCTGCGCCTCGACGGGACCGGCTATCCGCTGGGCGTGCGCCGCCAATGGCTGAACGCGGGCACGATGCTGTGCAGCATCTCGGACATCTACGACGCGATGCGGTCGCAGCGCGCCTATCAGCAGGCCTTCCCCACCGAGCGCATCCTGGCGGTGCTGAAACGCAACGACGGCACGCAGTTCGATCAGAACCTCGTGCGGCGTTTCGTGCAGCTTCTGGGCATCTACCCTCCAGGCAACCTGGTCCGGCTGTCGACCGGCGAAGTGGCGGTCGTGGCTCGGGTGCACGCGCCGGATCCGTATCGTCCACGCGTCCGGGTGCTGTTCAACTCGGCGGGCGCGCGGCTGGATCTGCCGTACGAACGAAATCTCTGGGAACCGCCGCATCCCGGCGCACAAGCGGACACTGTCGTAGGGCCGCTCGAACCGGCGGAGTTCGGCATCGACCCGCTGAACTTCCTGCCGACATGAGCGGCCGCTCATGACCGAAGCGTCGCGCACCATCCTCATCGCTGCGCTGTCGGTGGCCGCGGGCATGACCTGGCAGGCGCTGCGGACCGCGGCGATCCCGCTCGCCTCGCCCGACCGCCTGATCGCGGAGTTGCGCCTCGCCCAGATCGGCGCGCTCGTGCTGATGACGACCGCGGGCGCGTACCTCGGATTTGCTGCCACCCACGAAGCACAACCGGCAGTCGGACTGGACATTGCGTTGGCGCTGGGATTCGGCGTCCTCGCCGGCGTCACCCTGGTACGCGATCCGCGCCAGGCCCTCACGCTCCTCGCCCTGGCGTTTGCAGGTCATGCGGTGGTGGACGTCGCCCACCAGCCCGGCATCCTCGCGGAGGGCATTGCGCCGCGCTGGTATGCGCTCGGATGTGCGGTGTTCAATGTCTATGTGGGGGCGGTGACGTACTGGCCGATATTGAGAAGATGAGACTCGGACGCTCGTCAACTCCCAGTACACTGTTCCGCGCCTGATCGTCCCTGGAGTTCCCATGACCCACCGCTCGCACCTCATCACCGGCGTGGTTGCCGTCTTTGCAACCGCGCTCGTCAGTTCGCCTTCACGACTGCGTGGACAGGAGCCAGGCCTGCGACAAATCGCCGCGGTGACGCCGGCGGAACTCCGCCCCTGGGACAGCCAGGTGGATCGGATGATTCGATCGCGCGAGCTGGAGATGCGACTGGACCGGGAAGACACGCTCATGGCCGGCCGGCGTCACACCCGCTACACGCAGACGGTGAACGGCGTTTCGATCTACGGCGCGGATGTCGCCCGGCAGACCGACGAGAAAGGCCTGACGGTTTCGATCTTCGGCGACGTCTATGAAGGCGTGAGCATCAGTACGACACCCTCGCTGAGCACCGATCGCGTGCGTGAGCTGATCGCGGCCCGCACCGGCGTGGATCTCCCTGCCGATCGTGCACCGCGGCTGATGGTCCTGCCGCGCGAGAACGGCACCTTCACGCTCGTCTACACCGCGCGGGTCGCGACGCCTGAAGACATCACGCTGTATTTCATCGACGCACAGACGGGTGCGGTGGTCGATCAGCGCAGCGATGCGAAGCGGCAGACCTCGAGCGTGGGTATCGGCATCGGCGTGCTCGGCGAGCGCAAGAAGGTCAGTTCCAGCTCGCAGGGCGGCACCTACGTCGGCTCGGATCGTCTCAGGCCGCCGGTGATCGAAACCTACGACATGAAAGGCAACCTGAACCGGCTGCTCAACATCCTGAACGGGTTCACCGCTCCGGCGCAGAGCGATTTCGCGAGCGATTCGGACAACGACTGGAGCGACGGCGCAAACGTCGACGCGCACGTCTACGCCGGATACACCTACGACTACTACTTCAAGCGGTTCGGGCGCCGCGGCCTCGACAACGCCAACATCCGCATCCGTAGTTTCACCCACCCGGTCAATCGCCAGGACGCGATCACGGCGTCGCCGGCGGTCCTCGGCACCTTCTACCTGAACGCGTTCTACGCCGGCGACGGGATCATGGTCTACGGCGAAGGCCTGCCGCCGAACTTCACGTTCGACGGCCAGCGCTGGAATTTCCTGGCTGGCTCTCTCGACGTGGTGGCGCACGAGCTCACACACGGCGTCACCGACTATTCGTCCGACCTGATCTACGCCAACGAGTCGGGGGCGCTGAACGAAGCGTTCTCCGACATCATCGGCACCTCGGCGGTCTTCTTCTTCCAGCAACCCGGATCCGGCGCGGGGACGGCAGACTACGTTGTCGGCAACGACGTCGTCACCCCTGGCGGGATCCGATCACTGGCTGATCCGCGCTCCCTCGGTTATCCGGACAACTACGGCATTCGCTTCACCGGCTTCGAAGACAACGGCGGCGTGCATATCAATTCGGGGATCGCCAGCCATGCGTTCTATCTGACGATCGAAGGGGGCACCAACCGCACCTCCGGCCTTTCGGTTCAGGGAGTGGGCGCGGCCAACCGCGAGCAGGTCGAAAAGGTCTTCTATCGGGCCTTCACCCAGCTGCTCCCGTCAAATGCGCGCTTCACCACCGCCCGCGCCGCGACCCTGCAGGCGGCGCAGGATCTCTACCCGGGAAACAACGCCATCGCCAACGCTCTGACGCAAGCCTGGACAGCGGTCGGGGTGAACTGAGACTCCTCATGCGATACATCACCTCGACATTCGGCCTGATGACTGTCTGCGCACTGCTCGGCGCGATGCCGGCGGCCGCGCAGCCGCTTCCACGTTTCACCATCTCGGTGAACGGCGGCTACCAGCCGTCTACTACCAGCTTCGACGATCGTTTCACGTTCGATCTCAATCGCGAGACCGCAGCGGTCGACACTGACTACTCAGTGGATGCCGGACCGCTCTTCGACGCGGGCGTCGGCTTCCGAATCTGGAAGGGACTCGGTGCCGGGATCGCAATCTCTCGGTTCAGCGTCGACAGCGCGGGCCAGGCGGAGGCCACGCTGCCGCATCCACTGTTCTTTCAGCGGAATCGCCAGATCTCAGGCGAGACGACCGGAATCACCCGCGAAGAAACCGGCATCCACATCCAGGCGCAGTACCAGCTGCCGCCCTTCGGCAATGTCTACGTCACCCTCGCGGGCGGCCCCAGCGTGCTGGACATCCAGCAATCGATCGTCACCGATGTGAACTTCACGGAGGAGTTTCCGTACGATACGGCGACCTACGTCGGCGTCGATTCACAACGCGTGTCGGGCACCGCAACCGGCTTCAATGCCGGCGCGGACGTCCGATGGATGTTCACGCGCAACGTCGGGGTCGGGGGCCTCGTGAGATACACACGCGCGACGGTAGACCTGACGCGCAACAATCGCACGGTGACCGTGGATGCCGGGGGGATGCAGGTGGGGGGAGGCGTAAGGTTGGCCTTTTGATTGGAATTGCTGACAAGAGAGAGAGAGAGAGAGAGTAAAGAGAGTAAAGAGAGAGAGGCTATCGAGACACCGGATCTCAACACGGAGCAACGGAGCTCACGAAGACCCACGGAGAGAACAAGCAGAATTCCTCCGTGTGACGCGCGATGCCTTGAATGTCGGGCGCGCGCTGCGCGCGCGCGGGGAGGAGGGGTGAATCGGGCAGACACAGGCCACGGGAGAATGCAGGCGTGGCTTGTGTCTGCCCGATTCACCCCTCCTCCCCCAGCCGGCCCGGAGGGCCGGCTGCCGACACTGGGGGCATCGCGGGGCCCCGTGGTCTCCGTGGCTCCGTGTTGAGATCCGTGGCCTCCGTCGTCCTCCGATCCTCAGACTCCGAACCTCAAAACGCTTTCCGCCTTAGACCTCCGATGACCCCCATTCGAGAATTGAGAGCTGTCGCAGACTGAACCCATGACCGACTTCAAGTCCCGCGTTCTCGGCACCGTCCGCCGCATCCCCGTCGGCAAGGTCTCGACCTATGGCGACGTCGCCGAGCTCGCCGGCCGGCCGGGGGCGGCGCGGGCCGTTGGCAACATCATGCGCGACTGCAAGGCGCGAGATGTTCCCTGCCACCGGGTGATTGCGGCGGCCGGGCGCCTCGGGGGGTATGGCGGGGCGACGGCACTCAAGCGGGCTCTGCTCCAGGCCGAAGGAATCGTGGTCCGGGGGGAACGGATCCGTGATTTCGAGGACTGCCGCTGGGCTCCCCGGGCCCGAACTTTCCGCCGACGCGGGACGTAAACCATCCTCCATGGACGATTCCCGGGCAACGCGACGCGACCATGGCGACGTCTAAAGCGACAAGACCGGCGGCGATCGCGCCCTCGGCGGCCGGACTGGCCCGGGCCGACGAGCTCGCCCTGGTGGAGCGCTGCCGGGCCGGCGATCTGGCGGCGTTCGAGACGATCTATAAGGTCCATGCGGGCCGGCTGTACAGCGTGGCGTGCCGCGTCCTCGGCAACCCGACCGATGCCGAGGACCTGCTCCAGGAAATCTTCCTCGCGGCGCATCGCAAGCTGGATACTTTTCGCGGCGACTCGGCGCTCGGGACCTGGTTATACCGTCTGGCCATGAATCTCTGCCTCGATCACCTTCGCAGCCGGGCGACCCGAAGCGGGCAGCTCACCGATGCGCTGGACGACGAGTACGGACTGGACGACTCGGGGTCACGGCATCTCGCCGAGCGAACAGTGGCGAGGATGGACCTCGAACGCGCGATGGCGCAACTGCCGGAAGGATGCCGCACGGCGTTCGTGCTGCACGACGTCGAAGGACTCGAACACCGCGAGATTGCCGACATTCTCGGCATCGCGGAGGGCACGTCGAAGTCCCAGGTGCACAAGGCACGGATGCGTCTGCGCTCGATGTTGGGACGCTAGGATTACAACGTGAAGGCCTGCGAGCGATATCTCAACGCGATTCAGGAGCTGGTTGACGGCACGTTGGGACCGATCCGCCGTGCCGAGCTCGAGCTCCATCTCGAGAGCTGTGACGCGTGCCGCGCGCTCGCCGAGGACCTGCAGGCGATCGCGGCGGCCGCGCAGTCGCTCGAACCGCTCACGCCTCCCGACCGCATCTGGCAGCAGATCTCCGGGCGCCTCCGCGCCGAAGGCCGGGCCACCCGGACAGGCCCGGCTACGGTGCGCCGGCACAGCGTCGCAGTAATGGCGCTGGCAGCTGCGCTGGTGTTCGTCGTCGGCGCTTCGTTGTACCTCCTGAAACGTCAGGCGCCCGTCGCACCGGACGGCTCCTCGGCCGCAGCCTCTGCCCCGTCCGCCGCGACACAGCCGGCGCCGGGCAACTCGGCAGCCGCCCCTCCCGTCCAAGCCAATGACATCGCGACGGACCTGGCGGCGATCGACAAACACTTTCAGAGCATCATCGAGCAGGCGTCAACGAAAGATCCCGCAACCGCCGCGGTCCTGAAGAAGAACCTCCTCGTCATGAACGAGGCCATCGCGGAGAGCCGGAAGGCACTCGAGGCCGATCCACAAAACCGATCGGCGCAGTTGTACGAAAACCTGAAACGCAAGATCCGCTTCCTCCAGGACACCATCGCGCTGATGAACTCGATGCGCCAGGGCGACGCTGCAGGAGCCGCGGAAATCGTCGAGAGCGGAAAATCTTGAGACCAGTCACACCCATGATGCGCACGATTCTGACCATTGCATTGCTTGGCGCCATGGCGGCTCCCGCCACGGCGCAGGACCATCGCGGTTCTTTTCGCGACAGCGCCCGCGTCATCCTTCGCGAGGCGGTGGCTGCGGCCTATCGCGAGCACGACGCGGAGCAGCGGCAGGACTCGCGGGAACAGGTCGAGCGCACGACCCGCACGCTCAAAGTCGGCGCGAACGGCGAGCTGCTGCTCGCCAACATCTCGGGCGACATCGTCGTGACGCGCGGCGGCGGCAACGACGTCTCGGTCGAAATCATCAAGACCGCCCGCGGCCGCACCGACGAGGACGCACGGGAACTGCTGCAGCTGGTGCAGGTCGAGGTCGTCGAGCGCGGCGGCCGCGCCGAGGTCAAGACCCAGTACCCGCAGGGGGATGAGATGCGGCGCAACAATCGCCGCAACATCAACGTCTCGGTCGCCTACAACGTGAGCGCCCCGGCCGGTATCCGCCTCCGGGCCTCGTCTATCTCGGGGTCGATCACGGTCAGGGACATCAAGGGTGACGTATCGGCTGAATCGGTCAGCGGCACCGTGCAGATCTTCAACGGGGGACGCATCACGTCGGCGAAGTCGATCTCAGGCAACGTGGAGTTGAACGACACGGCCATCGATGGCAACTTCAACGCCTCGAGCGTGAGCGGCAGCGTAATCCTGCGGCGCGTCAAGGCCCGACAGCTCGACCTCGGATCGATCAGCGGCGAGGTTCTCCTGGACGACGTGGACAGCCAGCAAGTCGAGGCCCAGACCGTGAGCGGCAACCTGAGATTTGGCGGGCCGGTCGCGAAAGGTGGCCGTTATGAGCTGAGCTCACACTCCGGGAACGTGAGCGTCGCGCTCGGCGGGTCGACCGGCTTCGAAGTCGAGGCCACGTCCTTCAGCGGCTCGATCCGATCCGACTTCACCTTCAACAGCGGCTCTGGCGACTCGGGGAACGCCCGGTGGCGCAAGTCGATCCGCGGCGTCTATGGCGACGGCAGCGCCATTCTCGACCTCACGACCTTTTCGGGCAACATCATCATTTCGAAGCGCTAATCTTCTCGCCCCTCGACGGTGCTCGGGGCGACCCTGAGCTCCTCCTCGAAGGGTCGACTCTGAAAAAGGGGGCGCTGTGTATTGACCCAAGGCACAGCGGCCGCTCCAGGCCCGCCTACCTCTGCTGAGCCGGATGGCATTTTCCTTGCTCAACCTGAACTCGCACGCAGCGCCGCCGTCCGTGCATATAATGCCGAAAATGGTTCAGGCCCGGCGGATGTTGAGGAGATTGTGGCTATGAAGAAGCAGTGGGTTCTGGTCTGTGTCCTGGCTGGCGCGCTGATGGGGAGCAACGCCGCGGCGCAGCACAAGGCGCCAAACCAGCAGCCTTCCACCACCGAAGCGCCGCCGGCCACGCCCGGCGAGGTCACGCTCGGCACCGTTCGGCTTCCCAAAGCCGTGACCGCAGACGGCAAAGCGCTTGCGGCTGGCTCGTACACGGTGAAGGTGACGGCGCAGCAGGCCGCTCCGGAAGCCGTGGGAACGACCGAGGCGCTGGAACGGTGGGCGGAGTTCTCGAGCGGAAAAGAGGTCAAGGGCCGCGAGGTGGTCACGATCGTCCCGCAGTCCGAGATCAAGCTGGTGGTGAAGGATACGCCACCGGCCTCGGGGACTTCGAAGGTTCAGGTACTGCGCGGGAACGAGTATCTGCGCGTCTGGTTCAACCGCGCCGGCACGCACTACCTGGTTCACTTCCCGCTCGCGGCCGCGGCGGCGCCCGCGAATAAGTGAGGAAATCCGCGGCCCGCAGTCCGCGGTCCGCGGTCCGGGTCAGCGTTCGAATTGCTGACGCTTGATCCGGACTGCGGACCACGGGCCGCGGTCTCATATCGCCATGACGTCGAATTGCTCGTGATGGAGGTGGGCGTCCGGCTTGACGGTCACCTTCTTGCCGAGCGTCGATTCCAGGTCCCGCAAGAGGGCCTGCTCCTCTTCCTTCAAGGCCCGGGCGATGTCCGGGTTCACTCTCAGAATCACTCCCTGCCCATCGAGCTCAGGCCCGATTTTCTGGATCTCGGTGAGGATCTCGTAGCAGATCGTGAACGCCGACTTGATTGAGCCGGATCCGGAACAGTACGGGCACGGTTCGGTCAGCTGCCGTTCCAGGCTCTGCTTGACTCGCTTTCGCGTGACGATGACCAGCCCGAAGTCCGAGACCTGAAGTGCCTTCGACGGCGAGCGATCGCGGCGGAGCTCCTTCTCGACCTCCTGGAAGACCTTCTGCCGGTTCTTCTTCTCTTCCATGTCAATCAGGTCGAGGACGATGATGCCGCCGAGGTCCCGAAGCCTGATCTGCCTGACGATCTCCTTGACCGCTTCGAGGTTGGTCTTGACGATGGTGTCCTCGAGCCGGCCGGTGCGCTTGCCGACATAACGGCCGGTGTTCACGTCGATCGCCACCAGTGCTTCGGTCTGGTTGATGACCAGATAGCCGCCTGACTTCAGCCAGACCTTGCTTCGCAGCGCCTTGTCGATTTCCCCCTGGACGCCGTACTCCTCGAAGATCGGGAACGTCTTCGTGTAGAGCTTCACCCGCGGCACCAGCGCCGGCATGATCCGCTCGACCAGGGCGAGCACCCGGCGATGTTCCTGCTCGTCGTCGATGCGGATGGCGCTGTAGTCGTCGGTGAGCAGATCGCGCAGCAGCTTGATGACGAGGCTCTGTTCCTGGAACAGCACCGCCGGCGCGCGGCGCGCCTCCATCTTCTGGCGGATCTCGGTCCAGATCTGGTGGAACCACGACAGGTCGCTGACGATGTCTTCTTCCGAGCGGCCTGCCGCCGCGGTCCGGATGATGACGCCGCCGGTGAACCCGTGCGCCTCGCGGAACGACTTGACGATCCCCCGGAGGCGGCCGCGTTCTTCTCTCGACTCGATCTTGCGGGAAACGCCGACGTGGTCCACGGTCGGCATGAATACCAGGAAGCGTCCCGGCATGGAGACGTGCGAGGTCAGGCGGGCACCCTTGGTCCCGAGCGGCTCCTTGACGACCTGGACGAGAATCTCCTGCCCTTCTTTGAGGAGGTCCTCGATCTTGGCTTCGGGCCTCTCGCGGTCCCGGTCGTCGCGCGACGGGGTGCGATCTCTTGCGCGACGTTCGACGCGCGGACCCCCTTCCTGTGGCGCGGGCAGGTCGGCGGCGCCCTCGGGGACGGTGAGGACTTCGACCGGCACCGGCATGGGCTGGTCGTCTTCCTCGTCCTCACCCGCCTCGAGACGGTCGAACTCTTCGACGGTGTTGACGACCTCCGACACGTAGAGGAACGCGTCGCGTTCCAGGCCGATGTCAATGAAGGAGGACTGCATCCCGGGGAGGACCTTGGAGACCCGCCCCTTGTAGATATTGCCGACGACGCCGCGCGAGCGCTCGCGTTCGATGAAGACTTCGACGACCTGATCGTCTTCGAGAATGGCGACCCGGGTATCGTGGTCGCCAGAGGAGATGATCATCTCCTTGTTCATGGATGGAACTCCGCTGATCTGCGGAAGCGGGCACAACCCCGGCGTGCGCGGGGGCGGAGGGTCGGGCGGGCCGGAGCCCGGCGACGTACCGCACGTCCGCGGCGATGCTCAGGACGAGCATGAGAAAACTGCCGGAGACGACCATGTGACTGCGCTGTCCGGAAAAACGTTGGCGGAAGGAGACCTTCCGCCTAATTGGTGAAACGCCGCATCCTGACATTCAGGATGAGGCCGAACGCCGCCAGCGTCGCGATAATCGACGACCCGCCATAACTCATGAGCGGGAGCGTCAGCCCCTTGACAGGTGCGAGGCCGGCCGACATGGTGATGTTATAGATCACCTGGAACGTAAAGCCCGAAATGATCCCTCCGACCAGGTATGCTCCGATGCGGTCTTTCGCGAGACGCGCAGCTTCGAGCGACCTGAGAATCACGAACAGGTAGAGACCGAGGGCGCCAAGGACGCCCAGGAACCCGAACTCCTCCGCCAGCACGGAGAAGATGAAATCGTTGTGTGCAACCGGCAGAAACTTGTACTGCCCCTGTGTGCCCTGCATGAAGCCCTTGCCGCGCAGCCCCCCCGAGCCGACGGTGACGCGGGCCTGAATGGGTTGATACCCGGCACCTCGCGGATCCTGTTCCGGGTCGATGAAAATCACGATGCGCGATTTCTGATAGTCCTTGAGGCCGTATTTCCAGGCGATCGGCGCCAGCAGGATGGCGATCGCCGCGGCAATCGCCAGGAGCCGCAGACGCAGCCCCGCCAGATAGGCGACGCCGAGAAAAACCGGGAGCAGGGTCATCGCCGAGCCGAGATCGGGCTGCTTGACGATCAGCGCGAACAACACCAGCACGAACATCCCGGCGATGACGAGATCCGAAGTGTTGCGGGCGCCGCGACGGTTCTCGCCGAAGTACATCGCGAGAATCAGCGCGAGGGTCATGCGCGCGAATTCTGACGGCTGGAACTTGAAGGGCCCGACCGCGATCCAGCGTTGTGCCCCCATCGCGCTGTCGCCTGCGACGAGGACGAAGATCAGCAGGCCGAGGAGCCCGGCGTAGAGAAACAGCGAGTGTTCGGCGAGGAACCGGTAATCGATCGTCAGGCAGACGAGCAGTGCGATCCCGCCGATCGCCAGCGCATACAGCTGAATCCAGAATTCACGTCCCGCATGGCCGCTCCCATCCGGCAGCCTGACGTAGGTCGTGCTGTAGATCATCGCGACCCCAAGCGCCGCGAGCAGCAGGACGGCCCCGAACAGGAACCAGTCGACGTGGAAGAAGAGCCGGCGTTCGAACATCTTCAGTTACCGTTACCGGCTGACCTGCTGCGTCGCGGGAGGCGTTGGCGCCGCCGCGATCACCGTCCTCGGCGGGACCGGCTTCTGCAGCACCGGCAGCGGCCGCCCTTCCTTCTTCGCGTAATAGGTCTCGATGATGTGCTTCGCGATGGACCCGCCGTAGTAGCCGTGTTCGGCGTGCTCGAGGAAGATCACGCCGGAGAGCTCCGGCTTGTCGCGCGGGGCGAAGAACACGAACCAGCCATGATCGCGGACGTCGATCTTGCCCTTCGCGACCTTGGCCCCGGTCAGCGAGATGACCTGCGCCGTCCCGGTCTTCCCCGAAACGTCGCGCCCTTCGAGCCGGGCGCGGCCGGCCGTTCCGGCGCCGTTCACAGCAAGCCAGAGTCCATCGTGGATGGCCTGCACCGTGGAACTCTTCATCGGCGCGGTGGAGAGCGGCGCGGGCGGCGTCAGCGGCGTCCACCCCCTGCCCTCGTCCACGGCCTTGAGCACGTGGGGCGTGTAGCGCGTGCCGCCGTTGGCGAGCGTCATCATCATCACCGCCAGCGACAGCGGCGTCACGTTCACCTGCCCCTGGCCGATCGCCACCGAGATGGTCTCGCCGGCGTACCACTTGTCCTTCATCACCTGCCGTTTCCACTCGCTCGACGGCACCAGGCCGCGGACCTCGTTCGGCAGGTCGATGTTGTTACGTTCTCCGAGCCCGAGCAGCGACGCCCACTTGTGGATCTTGTCGACCCCGAGCATGTTCCCCAGCGTGTAGAAGTAGACGTTGCACGACTTCTCGATCGCGTGCCGCATGTCGACAGTGCCGTGGCCGCCCTTGAGATGGCACTGGAAGTAGCGGCCGTAGAACGTCGCGCCGCCCGGGCAGTTCACCTTGTAGTCGGGCGTGACCAGGCCCTCCTCGAGCGCCGCGGTGGCCACGACCAGCTTGAACGTGGATCCTGGCGAATAGGTGCCCTGCAGCGCCCGGTTATTCAAGGGCCGCATCTTGTCGGTGTTGTACGACGTCCAGGTCGCCCGATCGAGACCGACCGCGAACTTGTTCGGATCGAACGCCGGCAGGCTCACCAGCGAGAGCACTTCGCCGCTGTTCGGATCGAGGATGATTGCGGCGCCGTTATAACCTTCGTTCCGATTGACCTCGCCGAAGTGCTTGAAGCCATCCTCCGCCGCCTTCTGCAGGTCGGCGTCGATGGTCAGCTGGACGCGGGTGCCCTCACGCGGTGCGTCCTCGCGAAGCGGCTTGCCGATCTCGCGGCCGATGCTGTTGACGATGACTTCCTTGGCACCCTCGGTCCCCATCAACAGCTTGTTCTGGGCCTTCTCGACGCCGGCCTGACCGACGACCGCCCCGGGCTCGATGCCCTGGTACTCGGCGCTGGCCAGCTGCGCCTCCGTCACCTCGCCGACGTAGCCGAACAGGTGCGCCGCCATGACGGCTGGATACTTCCGGGTCGGGACGTCCTGGTAAATGATGCCCGGCAGTTCGGTCTTGCGAGCGGCAACCGCGAACAACTGTTCGCGCGAGGCGTTCTCGATCAGGACAATCGGCCGGTAGCTCGGCTCGCGGCGCCGGCGGTTCACCGTCTCGTGCATCACGGCTTCGTCGGCCCCGGTCGCCAGCGCAAGCGTGTGAAGCGTCTGATCGAGATTCTTCGACTGTTCGCGGACCAGGGCGATGTTGAAGGTGCTGCGGTTCTCGACCAGGACCTTGCCGTTCCGATCGAACAGCACGCCGCGGGGCGCGGGCAGCGGCAGCCGCCGAAGATGATTCTCCTCGGCCATCTGCCGGAACTTCTGGTGTTGCACGACCTGGAAAACCCAGAACGCCACCGCCAGCGCCGAAAACAGAACGGCGATGATGTATTGGAGCGAGGTCAGCCGAACCGTCAGACTGCGGCGGTCCTCCGACATCATTACAGGCGTTGCAGGCATATTCGTTCAACCCGCGGTCCGCGGTCCGCAGTCCGCAGCCCGGATCCGAAAAAACGGGCCGCGGACTGCGGGCCGCGGACTGCGATCAGATTCGAAGTACTTACATTTTAATATCGGCCCCGCCGGGCTCGGCGTCTTTGCAACGCCCCCGGAAGCCGCTCGACCACGAAAAAGGCGGTCAGCCCGACTATTCCGTTGATCACCGCCTGGGTCAGCACTGGCCCGTACGCGAACCGCATGGGCCGAACCTCGACCAGGGCGGAAAGGCCCTGGTAGCAGATCTCGTGCAGCACCGTCGCGGAGATGAACATGATGAACCGCGGCAGCGGCTGCGCGACGATGAAGTGGGCGCCCAGAAGGCCCGCCAGAAACCCGACAATCGTCTTCGACAGGCTGCCGATCCCGACGATACCGCCCGCGCCGGCCAGGGCATCCTGGGCCAGTCCCCCGGCCGTTCCCGCCAGCATCCCGGTGACCGGGCCGAAGACGAGCGCCGTGTAGACCACCGTCACGACGACGAGGTTCACCATGCTCGCCCCGCTCATCGTCAACCCCGACAGGCTGGTCTGCACGGCCAGCGCCACGATGAGCGCCAGCAGGACGCCGGCAGTTTTCATCGGGCCTGCCCGCCCGGCTCGCTGGCGCCCTCGGAAATCGCGCCCCGCGCCTCCCGGAGAACCACCAGGACCTCGTCGAGCGCGCGGAAATCGACCGACGGCCGGACGGTGATGGTGAGCGACAGACCCTCGCCGCGCTCGGAGTGCTCGACCGCGCCGATCCGGAAACCGCGTGGATAAATACCATCCGCTCCGGAAGTGACGACGACGTCCCCGGGCTTCACGTCGGCCAGGTTCGACACGAAATCCATCCGCAGCGCCGGGTCCCCTTCCTTCCCTACGACCATTCCTCCCGCCCGGGTGCGCTCGGTCATGGCGCCCGCGGCCGCCGGACCGTTATGGTCGATGAGGAGCTGAACGCGCGCAGCGTGTGCGGCCAGGGGCCCGATCACCCGGCCGATGACCCCCGCCGCGGAGATCACTGCCATGTTCGGTTTCACGCCGTCGCTGCTGCCCTTGTCAATCGTCACCGTGAGAACACCAGGATTGACGTACCCGGAAATCACGTCGGCCGCGAGCGTCGGCACCGAGATGAACTCGCGCAGATCGAGAAGCGCCTGCAGCTGCCCGGAGCGCTGGGCGAGCGCGCGCTGCTCCTGCAGCCGCACTTCGAGGTCCGCGACGCGGCTCCGCAGCGCCGCGTTCTCGGCCCGGGCGCCGCGCAGATCCACGTAGTTGCCCCAGAAGTTCCGGACCGACTTGAAGGCGGTCGACGTGCCCTGCTGCACTCGCGCGAATGCCCCGAACGTCACGCCTTCGAGCACCGGGACACCGGATCGCGACTGCACCTGAGAGGAGATCAGGATGACGTGGCCGACGACGACGGCAAGAAACAGCAGGCCCGTTCGGGGCCGGGCAGCAGTCGTGCGTTGGAGGTTGTCGAGGACAGCCACGGATGGCGCGTCAGTCGATGGAAATCTTTCGCAGCAGGTTGAAGTCCGACAGCATCTTGCCGGCGCCGAGCACGACCGACGAGAGCGGATCCTCGGCCATCGCGAGCGGCAGCCCGGTTTCCTCGCGAAGCCGCTTGTCCAGGTTCTTCAGCATCGAGCCGCCGCCGGTAAGCACGATCCCGCGATCCACGATATCGGCCGACAGTTCCGGCGGCGTGCGCTCCAACGCAACGCGAACCGCGTCGACGATCACGTTCACGGTTTCGGCAAGGGCCTCGCGGATCTCCTCGTCGGTGATGGTGATCGTCTTCGGCACCCCCTCAATCAGGTGCCGGCCCTTGATCTCCATCGTCATCCGATCTTCGAGCGGGAAGGCGGAGCCGACCTCCATCTTGATCGCCTCGGCCGTTCGCTCGCCGATCAGGAGGTTGTACGTCTTCTTGATGTACTGGATGATGGCTTCGTCCATCTCGTTGCCGGCCACGCGCACCGCCTTGCTGTAGACGATGCCGGCCAGCGAGATGACGGCGATATCGGTCGTACCTCCGCCGATGTCGACGATCATGTTGCCCGAGGGCTCGGTAATCGGCATCCCCGCACCGATGGCGGCGGCCATGGCCTCCTCGACGAGATGCACCTCGCTCGCCTTGGCCCGGTAGGCGCTGTCCTTGACCGCCCGCTTCTCGACCTGCGTGATCTCCGAGGGCACGCCGATGACGATCCGCGGACGCACCCACACGTTCCGGTTGTGCGCCTTCTTGATGAAGTAGGTCAGCATCTTCTCGGTGACCTCGAAGTCGGCGATCACGCCGTCCTTCATCGGCTTGATGGCGACGATGTTGCCCGGCGTGCGGCCGAGCATGTCCTTCGCATCCTTGCCGACCGCTTCGATGCGCCCGTTGACCTTGTTGATCGCCACGATGGACGGCTCGTTCACCACGATACCCTTGCCGCGGGCATACACGCAGGTGTTGGCGGTGCCAAGGTCGATGGCGAGGTCACTCGAGAACAGAGAAAACAGAGAACGCAGGCTCAATATCGATTACCTCTCCGCATTGCCAGAATGTGCCAGGAGTCCACGCCTGCCGGGCGTGTCAATCGGTTGCCGCATCCTTCGGAATGCCCGCCATCCTGGCGCTGTTGGCGTTCCTCGGGGTGTCGCCGTCGGTGCCGGCCACGTGCACGCCGTTCTTCCCGTGGTCCTTGACCCAGTACATCGCTTCGTCCGCGGCGTGTATCAGCTGCTCGGCGGACGAGGCGACGTCGGGAAGCGTCGCGACTCCGACGGATACGGTCAACCTGATGTCCAGGCCCCTCTTCCGCAGGAACTGATGGACGGCGATCTTCTCCCGGATGCGCGCGCCGACCATTTCGGCGCCGTCGCTTCCGGTGTCGGGCAGCACCAGTGCGAATTCATCGCCGCCGAATCTGGCGACGATGTCCGTCTCGCGGGCGTTGATGCGGATGACGGCCGCCGCTTCGACGAGCGCGGCGCTCCCGGCGAGATGTCCGTGCGTGTCGTTCACCGATTTGAATCCATCCAGGTCGATGAACAGCAGCGATACCGGCCGGCTGCTTCGGGTCGCACGCTTCGTCTCGCGCCGGAGAACCTGGGACAGATACCGCGAGTTGTAGAGCTGGGTGAGATCGTCGGTCACCGACAGCGCCTCGGCCCGCTGTATCCGTAAGGCGTTATCGAGCGCAACCGCTCCCGGTTCCAGTGCCGCGCGCAAAACAACCAGGCTCGAAGCGGCGAACCGGGGCTCGCGGGCCGAGGGTGCCCGGTCGAGTGCGACGACCGCCCCCAAAATGCGGCCCCGCGACTCGAGCGGAAGGGCGATCACGGCCGCGGGAGGGAACCCGTCGTTCGGGAAAAGCCGCTCGTCGGCAGAAACGTCCGCAGAGCAGAAAATGTCTCCCGCGCGCATGACAAATTCCGCCGTCGCCAGTGCCGCGGTTTCCGTGGCCGGAACGAGGCCGCGGGTCGCGACCGTCCGGAGCTCCCCGCCCTCGTCGCCGAACCGCACCAGCCAGCCCGGAACGGGAATCCAGTCGGCGATGCCGCCGATCATGGCGTCCGCAATCTTTTCTGGTTCGAGGCTGGCGTTGACCGCGCGTACGATCGCCGTGACGGCGTCCGCACGCGCCAGCCGGCGGCGCATTACGACCTGGAGCGGCCGCAGCCTGACGGCGAGGTCCGGACGGCCTGCTGGTGGAGCTTTCCTGCTCGATGGACGCGCGCGAGACTGCCGACCAGTCCCGGTCAATCTCGTCTCGGTCCCATTGGAGTGGCGAATCTCTCTAAGTCCTTCTAATCAATACGATAGTAACACGTAACCGGCCGCCGGCCGGGTCTGTGCTATAAGCTTCGATTTCGAGGTGAGACTGCCATGCGCTTCCGCCCTGTCATTTCCCTGACATCTATTGGCTGCGCCCTGCTCGTCACCGTGGCCGCAGAGCAGGCCAAACCGGCCGTCCAGCCGCCAGCGGCCGTCGCCCTGTTCGACGGAAAGTCGCTAAATGGTTGGCGTGGTTACAAAAAGGCCGACGCGACCGGATCCCGGTGGACCGTACAGGACGGGATGCTGACACTCCCTGCCGACGACGGCAAGGACACCCGGGGGGCCCGGGACATCATTTCTGTCGAGACCTTCGACCTGTTCGACTTGTCCTGGGAATGGAAGATTGCGCCGGGCGGCAACAGCGGCGTGAAATATTTCGTGCTCGAGGATCTCGACAGCGCCATCGGCCACGAGTATCAGATCATCGACGACGCCCGGCATCCCGACGCCAAGATCGGACCCCATCGACAGACCGCCGCGTTGTATGACGTGCTCGCCGCGGGGTCGGGGACGTTTTCACAACAAATTGCGGCTCCCGGAATGCGCCCCGTCAAGCCGGCGGGTGAATGGAACACGAGCCGGATCCGGGTCGCCCCAAGCCGCATTGTCCCCGGCAGCACGCGGGTCTACCACTACCTGAACGAGGTGCGGGTGCTCGAATTCGAGCTCAATTCTTCCGAACTGAACGCGGCGATCGAGAAAAGCAAGTTCAAGGGAATCGAGCGCTTCGGCAAGCTTCAGAAGGGCCACATCCTGCTCCAGGACCATGGGAATCAGGTGTGGTACCGGAACATCAAGATTCAGAAACTGGGCACTTCGTAAAGTCCGCAGTCCGCAGTCCGCGGTCCGGGCTGCGGGCCACGGGCTGCGGACCGCGGGAAAATATTAGCGAGGAACAATGCGCCGACATTCAGCGACTCTCCTGCTCGCTCCGCTGGTTATCGCCGCGGCGGCGGCAACCGTCACGACTGAAACACCCCGAGTACAGGTCGTGGCGGACCCGGTGGCGCCACGCGTGGACGTGACGATCGATGGCAAACCGTTCACGTCGTACATGTATCCGCACGAGGAGAAGAAGCCGTATCTCTATCCGCTGCGGACGGCGACGGGTACGGTCGTCACGCGCGGCTGGCCGCTCGAGCCACGGCCCAACGAGCGGGTCGATCACCCGCATCACATCGGCATGTGGTTCAACTACGGTGCCGTGAACGATCTCGACTTCTGGAACAACTCGAATGCGATCCCCGCCGACCGCGCCCCGCGGATGGGCACGATCGTGCACAAGAGGGTCATCGAGACGGTCAGCGGCAAAGACAAGGGAGAGCTCAACGTCGAGATGGATTGGGTCGACTCGAAAGGCACGCTGCTGCTCAAGGAAAACGCCCGCTTCATCTTTCGCGGCGATGCCACGAGCCGGACGATCGATCGCATCACCCGGCTGACGGCGATGAAGGAGCCGGTAGTACTCGGCGAAAGCAAGGAGGGGGTGCTCGGGATCCGGGTCGCGCGCGGACTCGAGCAGCCCTCGAACACTCCTGATGCGTTCACCGACGCCAACGGACAGCCATCGAAGACCAAGGCGGTGAACAACGAGGGAGTGACCGGCAGCTACGTGGGCAGCGACGGGAAGACCGGCGACGCCGTCTGGGGCACGCGCGGGCCGTGGACGATGTTGAAAGGAAAGGTCGACGGGGAAGAGGTCACGCTCGCAATCCTCGACCACCCCGGCAATCCCGGCTATCCGACTTACTGGCACGCCCGCGGCTATGGCCTCTTTGCCGCGAATAACCTCGGCCAGAACGCGTTCGATCCGAAACAGCCGGAAATGAAGCGCACCATCGCGCCCGGCCAATCGATGACGTTCCGCCATCGGGTGATGATTGTCAGCGGCCCGGTCGAGTCGGCGCGCATGAATGCCGAGCACAAGAAGTTCGCCTCCGAGAAGTAGCCCGGATGAACATCGGCATTCTCGGCGGAGGAAACATCAGCGACACGCACGCCCGCGCGGCCGCGGCCGTTCCGGGCGTGAAGGTCGTGGCCTGTTATGGCGCCAACCGGGAGCGCACCGCGAAGCTCGCGAGCCGCCATGACGCGGTGCTCTACGACGACCTGGATAAATTCCTCGCGCATCGTCCGATGGAGATCGTCGCCATCGGCAGTCCGTCAGCGCTGCACGCCGAGCAGGGGATCGCGGCGGCGCGCCGGGGCCTGCACGTGCTCTCGGAGAAACCGCTCGACATCACGACCCGGCGCGCCGACGAGCTGATCGACGCGTGCGCGGCCGCCGGCGTCAAGCTCGGCGTCTTCTTCCAGGATCGGCTGCGGCCCGACGTCGCGAGAATCAAGCGCATGATCGACGACGGCGAGCTTGGCAAGCCGGTGATGATCGCGGGCCGGGTCCGCTGGTACCGTCCGCCCGAGTACTACTCCGGTTCGAAATGGCGGGGCACCTGGAAGCTCGATGGCGGCGGCGCGCTGATGAATCAGGCGATCCATACCGTCGATCTCGTGCAATGGCTGTTCGGGCCGGTGGCGCGCGTCTCGTCGGCGGTCGCGACCCGCATTCACGACATCGAAGTCGAGGACACCGCCGCGGCAGTGATTGAGTTCACGAGCGGTGCGATTGGGACGATCGAAGCCTCCACCTCCCTGTTCCCGGGATATCCACGACGCCTCGAGGTGACAGGGTCGGAAGGCACGATCGTGCTCGAGGACGACAAGATCGTCCGCATGGACCTGCGGTCGTCAGCAGGCAACGGGCCGGCTGCCGCCGCGCCGGCGCCGCCGCCGGAGAACGTGGCCTCGCCGGTCGTCTCCGATGCCAGCGCGCATCAACGGGTGATTGAAGACTTCATCCGGGCGATCCGCGACGATGCCATCCCGGCGACGGACGGACGCGAGGGCAGACGCAGCGTGGAGCTCGTGGAAACGATCTACGCCGCGGCTCGCAAGCAGCGGGCAATCGCACCGGGAGATGTTTGAGGTGGACGCGAAGGCGCCGACGCTCGACGAGATCCCTCCGTCGCGCATCGTCGGTTGCCTGCTCGCCGCGCTCGCGCTCGTCGTCGGCGTGTGGTACGCGGCCTTCGGCGTCTCGTTGCTGATGAACCTGCCGCTCGCGACCCACCGCTGGATTGTCGCGTCGGGTGATCCGGACTTCTGGCTGGACGTTTCTTTCTTCCGCAGGGCGGGCGCCGTGCTCGCGGTGATGGCGCTCGGCCTCGGGATCTTCAGCATTCGCGCCGCCGGCCGGACCTTTGCGAGCGCCTACGAGCCGCGACGTCACTGGCTGCTGCTCATGAGCGTCGCGATCGTCGTCAGCGTCTTTCGCGGCTTCGCCGAGCTCTTCGCCGGCGCCCTCACCCCGTGGCGGATCGCCTCGTTCCTGGCCGTGTGTGGGCTCTATGCCGCGCTCTGGGCGATCGATCGGCCGCCACCACCGGCAGGGCCTAACAGGCTGCTGAAAAACGCAGCCTGAAGGGATAAGGCAAAAGGCCTGCCTTTTCCCTTGCCACCGATACTTTTTCAGCAACCGGCTAAAGGCCCTGCCCTACAACGTGGCGGCCAGATACCGGTGTAGGGCGGGGCCTTCAGGCCCCGCCAAAATGCGCTAACCTCTCACTGCCATGAAACGACGCGAATTCCTCTCGACTGTCGCCACTCTTCCGGCGCTCGGCTTCGTCGCCGGGGCGCAGACTCAAACGAAGGTCGCTCCGGCTGCCCGGAAAGGCCTGAAACTCGGCACCGTCACCTACAACATCGCGAAGGACTGGGACCTCCCCACGCTGATCAAGAATCTCACCGACGTCGGCCTCGACGGCGTCGAGCTGCGGACGACGCACAAGCATGGCGTCGAGATCTCGTTGTCTCCTGCTGCAAGGGCGGAGGTGCGCAAGCGATTCGACGACTCGCCGGTGAAGATCGGCGGGCTCGGCACGACGTGCGAGTATCACTCTCCCGATCCTGCGGTCGTCAAAAAGAACATCGACGAGACGAAGGAGTGGGTAAAGCTGGCAAAGGACATCGGATCGCCGAGCGTGAAGGTCCGTCCCAACGGGCTGCCGAAGGAAGTGCCGGAAGAGAAGACGCTCGAGCAGATCGGGAAGTCGCTGCGCGAGTGCGGCGTGTTCGCCGAAGAAAACGGCGTCAAGATCCAGCTCGAGGTCCATGGCAGCGAGACGTCACGCGTGCCGCGCATCCGCAAGATCCTCGACTACGGCGGCAATCACCCGGGCGTGAAGATCTGCTGGAACTCGAATCAGACCGATCTGCTCGACGGCGGCTTCGAGGAAAATTTCAAGCTCCTGAAGAATCAGATCGGGCAGATCCACATGCGCGACCTGTATCTCGAGGAGTATCCCTTCCGGGCGCTGATCACGAACCTCGTCGCAATGAATTTCCAGGGCTACTGCTTCGCGGAGATCCCCGAGTCGACGGACGGAGTCCGTGTGTTGCACTACTTCAAGGGGTTGTTCCGGGCTTATCAGGGGCTCTGATAATCGTCGCGATTCGCGGGCTCGCGGTTCGCGGGTTCGGGCTTGCCCACCGTAGCCCGAAGCGCGAAGGTGGGGACAAGTGCTACTTGCTGCCCCACGCGAGCACTTCCAGCCGCACCCGCGTCCGGCCCTGCTGGATGAATCCAAGGGCTTCTGCGGCCTTCCGGGACACGTCAATCAGCAGACCATCCGCCCGGAGGCGCGGCGCCGGCCCCCGATCGATGATCCGGACGACCGTCGAGCGGTCGTTGGCGAGGTTCGTGACGCGAACGCGCGTGCCAAACGGATAGCTGGGATGCGCCGCGACCAGCGCGTTCATGTCGAACCTGGCGCCGCTCGCGGTGATCTGGCCATGGAAGTCCCGGCCGTAATAAGACGCCAGGCCGACGCGGGTCTCGAGAATTCCCGATCGGCCGGTGCTCGGTGCGGCCGCGGGTCCGTGAGTCGCGCAACCCGAGAGGCAGGTCGCCAGGCTCACGATCACGAGCGCTCGTTTCATATCAGTCAGCCTAACATGTTCATTCTGTTCGCCTTCCGCCACTAGTCCCGAACCGCGTTCGATTCCTTCCTCCCGATCGTTGTCTTAATTGCACCCCCAGGAAGGTCCGTGTGGGTCAGAGACGGGAGGGCAACATGCTGTCCAAGCCCTGCACCTCGGCATACGCACTCCGCATACCGGCGCTCTTGATTGTGCTGACGGCCGGCGTGGTTCCGGCCGGGGCCCAGCGCGTCCCTGTGCCACTGCCCGCCGAACTTACTTATGTGAGCCTCTCCGGCGCGGTGACGCTCGGCTTCTCGCCGTACCGGACGGAACAGCCCGCGTGGTCGGCGGATTCGTTCGGTGCGGTGCCACCCGAACCAGGTATTCCCGGCGTCTGCCGGCGGCTGCTGGATGACATGTGGCGGGGTTCGGCAACCTTTCGCCGGCAATGGACGCGACTGGCGAGCGCCCGTGTCCGAGTCACGGTCGCATTCGACAGACCGACGTCCGGTCCGCCCGCACAGGCGCGAATCTCGCGCGTAGGCGGCCTGCGCGTGGAGATCTCGCTGCAGCTCGTCGACCGGCGCGCGGTCGAGTACCTGGCACACGAGATCGAGCACGTCCTCGAGTTCCTCGACGAGGTCGATCTGGCCGCGGCCGCGGCACAGGGGATTCATGGGGTAACTGAAGCGGGTCGATCGGCCGCTTTCGAGACCAGCCGCGCCATCGCCATCGGGCGACTCGTGGCGGGTGAGGTCACCGCCTACCAGGCTCGGAAATGACGATGCTGCGTGCCTGCCTGTTCTTCACGGTGGTCGGCCTGTGTGCCGGTCCCTCGCACGAGGACACCCCACCCCGAATCGTGCTGCGGCAGGCCTGGACGCAGGCATCGTCAGGGCACCCGACTGCCGCACTCAGCGCAGACGGCCGGTATGTGGCGTTCGTGTCGAGGGCCCGGCTCCTGCCCGCAGATACGAACATGCAGGACGACATCTACATTTTCGAACGCGACTCGCGGCAGTTGGTACTCGCCACTCTGGCCTATGCGGCGTTGAATCCGCAACTGAGCGGCGACGGTCGGTATCTCGCCTTCGATGCGCGTGCGAGCACCCTCACTGCCGCCCTGGACCGCAACGAGCACGACGACGTTTTCGTCCGCGACAACCGGTCCGGCGTCACCAGGCGGCTCAGCCTGACGCCGGAAGGGCGGAGCGCAAACGGCCGCAGCGCAAATCCGGCCCTGAGCGCCGACGGCCGATGGGTGGCCTTCGAGTCGTCAGCGACGAACCTCGTTCCCGTTGACGATATCAATGGAACGGGTTCAGACATCTTTCTCGCGGATCTCGCGACCGGGGCCCTGACCAGGATCAGCCTGGACTCCGCCGGACGGCAGTTCGCACGCGCGTTGTCACCGCGGATCTCGGGCGACGGACAACTGGTCGTCTTCGCTGCGGCCCGCCAGGGCCGGCCGGCAGGCGTTCCAGGTGCCAACAGCGGGCTGAGTGTCTACCTGCGGGATATTGCCGCGGGGACGACAACCTGCATCAGCTGCGATCCGGTCACGTCCGCCGAACGACTCGCAGCCTTCGCCCCGGATGTCAGCTCTGACGGCCGGATTGTCGCGTTCGCGGTACAGACCAGTGACGCCCGCTCGGACATCGTCGTCTACGACCGAACGTCCCTGACTGCCACGACGATCACCCGACGCGCGAACGCGCCGAGCACGGGTCCCCGCCTCTCTCGGGACGGGAACGTCGTCGCGTTCGAATCGTCGGCGTCGAACCTCCTGTGCCGTGGGCGTTGTCGCGACGCGGATCTCGACGAAAATCTTCTGCCGGACGTGTATGTGTTCGACCGGACCACTGAGCGCTTCAACCGGGCGAGCGGCGGCAGCGTGACGTGGTGGACACCAAGTCTCGGCCCGGCGATCGACGGTACCGGACGGGTAGTGGTGTTTTCATCGCGGGAGCCGTTCGGGCCGGAGGACCTGACTTCCGACTTCGATCTGTTCGTCTGTTCGCCGTTGTGTTCGTGACCCGGACGGATTGTTCAGCGCCAGTCGCCGGCAGCGAGAAATGACGCCCAGAAGAACGGGTGCGTGCTCTGGCCGGCCGCCCTGCGCGAGCGCAGCACTGTGAGACTCGCCGCGCGCAGCGCCCGATCGGCGGAACGACAGAAATAGCCTACAAGCCGGACGCCGCTGACAGTAGGTGATACACGTCCGTCCGAATGCGGGAAGGATCGGCGTCCCACTCGGACTCCCAGTGCCCGTAGATCTCCCAGCTCGGACCGGCAAGCCGGTGATGGTTCGCCTTGCAGAACTGACGCACGGCATCGTGCGCGGCGCCCAGGCCTGCATAGGATCCGAAATGCGTCGTCGATGCCACCATACCAGCGGGCGTTGCGGAGCGAACGACCTCACCCTGGTCGCTGAACGGCGCCTGGAGCTCGACGCCCACCTCGAGCCGGATGCTGCCATCCCAGTAGATCGCGACGTGCCGGCCGGCCTTCACCTTCTGAGCGCGCACAACATTCCAGACCAGACCGCAGTACTCGGGGACGATGCGCGCGAGTTCAGCGGCGTTGGCCTGACGCCGAATGACCGCGAGCGGAATGCTGTTCAGCCGTTGGACGTGGACGGCATACGGGCTCATGGGTCGCTCCTCCAACGATATGACAGACGTGTGGTTTCCGGCTCTAGCCGGAAGGCCGCCGCCGGCGGTGCTAGTACTTTCGCCGCCAGTGCGCCTCGGTCGCCGCCCGCCTCTCCCGAACTTCGGCGACGAACGTCTCCAGCAGCAGGGCCGGATCCCTCGTGTGTTTGACATTGAGAGACAGGACTCGCGACACAGCGTGTGCATCGGTTCGCTGAAAGCTCTCGTCAGAGATCGCTTCCAGCGCCGACGCGATCCGTTCGAGCACTGTCTGTGGCTCGCCTCCCGCAGCCACGGCTTCTGCGATGACCTTCTCGACGAGCGGCCACGTCCGCTGGTTGAGCGCGCGCCGCTCGAACAGGTATTGGATCTCTTTCTCGTCGCCGACCGCCGTATCGTCCTCGAAGATGACGGACACGACGCGGGCGCCGAACGAGACCGGCCCCTCGGTGCCCGGGCGATAGGGGTAGCCCGTGTGCACAATGCGCCTCGCTCCGGGCAGAATCGGACCGCCGCGACCCTCCTCCTGTCCCGGAAACGCGTAGGCATCGGATCCGACGCCACCATAAGAGGTCCGTCCGTCGGCAGACGTTGTCATGCTCTGGACGAAGAACCCATGAACCGTCCTGGGACCGGGATTGAACAGCGTGATGAGCAGACTGCGTGGAGGCTCTTCCGGTCGATCAGGATGCGAGAGCTCGGTCCGCTCTACCACGAGCTGCAGCCCTGAGGGTGGCGGCTGCGTGCGCGGGGTCTCCACCTGCCAGGCCGCGACCAGCACGAGCGACCCGATGGCGCCGGGAAGCATATAAACGCGGCCAGGCGCAAGATCTCCGCCTGGCCGTTCTTTCTGCTCCTGCCTGCCTTAGAAGATGATCTTCGTCCCGATCTGAATGTTCCTCGGCAGGTTGTTCTGGCTGTTCACCTTGCCGAAGTCCGCGCTGGTCGGGGACAGGTTCGGGTTGTTGAAGAACACGTCGTTGAACGCGTTGTAGAGCTCGATGTGGAACTGGGCGCGAACGTGGCCCATCTCGAACCCCTTCACGAACGACATGTCCCAGTTGGTGTAGCGCGGCCCGCGCAGGCCGTTCCAGCGCGTCGGGAGCGTCCGGATGTTCTGCGTGAGCTGGATGCGTTGATCGGCGCGCTGCTTCGCGGGATCGTCCACGCCGTTGGTCTGCACCGCCGCATCGTGGAAGTAGAACCCGCTGGTGTCGAACACCGGCACGTCCGGGTCGTTCGTGTACTTCGTCTTCAGCTGCGTGATGTCGCCGTCGTAGTACACGTTGCCCATCGTCAGGTTCGGCCGGCCGGACTGCCAGTTCCAGATCGCCGAGACGCTCCAATTGCCGATGATCGCGTTGACCACCGGGTTGGCGTTGCTGGCGAACTTGCGGCCCTGGCCGAACGGCAGTTCCCAGATGCCGTTCACCACGAGCCGGTGCGGGAGGTGCGTCTCCTGGTAGCGCTCCTCGTAGTCGGTGTCGCTTTCGTTGAGCCGCGTCGCGCTCTCCTTGAAGTCCGACCAGGTGTAGCTGACCTGCAGGTTGTAGCCGCCGCTGAACCGCCGCTCGAGGCGTGCCTGCGCCGAATCGAACTTGCTGGAGCCGTCGTAGCGCCTCACATCGACGTTGCCGTTGCCGGCGAACTGTGGATACGGCCGCAGCAACTGCTGCCGCTGAACGGTGGCGCTGTTGAGACCTTCACCGGGCAGGAGTCCGGCGAACGGATTGGTGACGTTCGCGGTGAGGAACGCGTTCACCGCGTTATCGCGAACGTTCGACGTGGACAAGTACTGCCGCGGGATGAAGTTCAGGTTGTAGTCCGTCGACAGGTCGTAGCTGCGGCTCGCCACGTACGCCCCCTCGAGCACCCACTGCCCCGGCAGCTCGCGCTGCAGGCTCACCGACCAGCGCATCGACTGCCCGTTCTTGTAATCGAGGTCGTCGTTGAACCGGCCGATGTTGCGGCCGACGAACGTATTGACGCCAAGGCTCGCACCCGGCGGCGTCGCCACGCCATCGGGCCACGGATTGGCCATCGTCGCGCGAATGGTGAGCCCGGCGTCGGCCGTCGGCACGATGTTGGTCGCCTGCGAGAAACCCGGCTGGTAGATGCCGCTGATGTCGAACAACGCCGGCACCGCGTAGATCGCCCAGCCGCCGCGGAGCACCGTCTTCTCGTTCACTTGATACGCGAACCCGACACGGGGCTGGACGTTGTTC
>Ga0114129_10000368_pt1 | contig 52296 bp, 54 predicted proteins | sample RhiMetdeltSRZDD1_FD_80071 | JGI IMG/M metagenome (GOLD analysis project Ga0114129, IMG submission 80071) | Populus rhizosphere microbial communities from Tennessee, USA - Rhizosphere MetaG P. deltoides SRZDD1 (version 2) (version 2) | ecosystem: Host-associated > Plants > Roots > Rhizosphere >...
GGCTGCGGCATCCGCGGCCTGTCGGCCGCGGCGGCGGCCAAGGAGGCGGGCGCCGGCTTCGTGATGGTCACCGGGGCAGGCGAGCGCGACCATCCCCGGCTCGACCAGGCGGGTCGCTTCGGTGCCGACCTCGCGGTCGACGTGCTGGCCGACGACCCCGTGGCCCGGCTCCGGGCCGAGGCGAACGTCCCCGGCGCCGACGTCGTCGTGGACGTCACCGCCAAGGCCCCGTCGGCGTTCGCGCAGGGGGTGGCACTGGCGCGGGCGGGCGGCACGATGGTCGTGGCCGGCACCCGGGGCGGCGGCGGCACGCCCGGGTTCGACCCCGACCACGTCGTCTACAAGGAGCTGCAGCTCCTGGGCGCGCTCGGCGTCGACACCGCGGACTATCGCGCCGCCCTGGACCTCCTCGCCCGCGGCGCGTACCCGTTCGCCGAGCTGCCCCGCCGGACCGTCGGGCTGGACGGTGCGGCGGAGCTGCTCGAGACAATGGCCGGTGAGCGCGGCGTGCCACCGGTCCACGCGGTGCTCGAGCCCCGGGCGTAGGCCCGCCTCAGCCCCAGTTGCCCTCGGTGAGCGTGATCGGCCTGCGCTCGAACTCGGGGGTCTGCCCGCCCGCGTCCAGGAAGCGCTCCATGCGGGCCGCCGCCTCCGGGTCGGCGAGGCAGCGGGTGAACCGCCACCACTCCGCCCGCAGCCCCGGCACCGGGTCCGGCTCGGCCGCGGCCACCGATGCCTTGGCCTCCGCGATCGCCACGGCCGGCAGGGACGCGATGCGGGCCGCAAGGGCGTCGACGAACGCCCACACCTCGTCGGGCGGCAGCGCCCGGTTGACGAGGCCCCACTGATCGGCCGTATCGGCGTCGACGTCGGCGCCGCCGAGCACGATCTCCAGCGCGCGGGCCCGGCCGACCAGCCGGGGGAGCCTCTGCGTCCCGCTCCCGCCCGGGATGATGCCGACCAGGACCTCCGGCTGGCCGAACACCGCCCGTCCCCGTGCCGCGACCCGCATGTCGAACGACGAGACCAGCTCGCAACCGCCGCCCCGCGCGATGCCCTCGACGACGGCGATCGTGGCCACGGGCATCGTCCGGAACCGGTCGACCATCTCGTGGAAGAACCCCAGGTCCGGCCCCGGCTCGGCCAGAGGCTCCCGGGGCAGGTCCAGGATCGTGCCGACGTCGGCGTGGGCCACGAAGAACTCGGGGTTGGCCGACCGGACGACCAGCACCCCGACGTCGGGGTCGGTCGCCACCTCCCGCCCGAGCCGATCGAGCTCGAGCATGAGCGGGACGTCGAGCAGGTTGATCGGCGGGTTGTCGATCGTCACCCCGCACACCCGGCCGCCGACGTCGACGTGCAGCAGGTGGAAGTCCTCGTAGGCCATGCCGGGACGCTAGTGGGGTGGCCGCTCACCCCACGGCCTGGTGGAGCTCCACGAGGTTGCCCGACGGGTCGGTGAGGAACGCCTGGCGGCTCGACCCCACCGGCCGGGGGTCGCTCACCTCGACATCCCGCCCGCGCAACTCCGCGACGGTGCCGTCGAGGTCGTCGACCAGCAGCGCGAAGTGCTGACCGACGGCGGACGGGGGCGTCCCCTCGATGAGGTGGACCTGCTGGCCACCCGCATCCAACCACGCCCCGCCGAACGCGAAGTCGGGCCGGTCGGCGCGCTTCCCGAGACCAAGCACGTCGGTGTAGAAGCTGATCGCCGCGTCGACGTCGTCGACGTTGATCGACACGTGGTGCACAGCGAGCGGTCGCACGACCCCAGTATCGCCTCCGATCCCCGATCGAGCACGCCGAGCAGTGCCCCGCGGGCGTGCACCGCCCACTTCCTGCCCGGGCCGGTGTCGATACTGGTGTGGTGACGACCGACCTGATGACGAGGGCGCGGGCCGGGGACGGCGAGGCGTTCGGGGAGCTGACCGAGCCGTACCGCCGGGAGCTCCAGGTCCATTGCTACCGGATGCTCGGATCGCTGCAGGACGCCGAGGACGCCCTGCAGGACACCCTGCTGGCGGCCTGGCGGGGCCTGGGAGGATTCGAGCGGCGGGCCTCGATCCGCACGTGGCTCTACCGGATCGCCACGAACCGGTGCCTCAACGCGCTCCGCTCGGCCAGCCGGCGCCCACGCCTGGCGTGGGACATCCCTGAGGTCGAGCCGCCCGAGCCGACCCGCCTCGGCGAGGTCGTGTGGCTCGAGCCGTATCCCGATGCCCTCCTCGCCGGTGCGATCGACGTGCCACCCGGCCCGGAGGCACGCTACGAGCAGACCGAGGCGATCTCCCTGGCCTTCGTGACCGCGCTGCAGGTGCTGCCCCCGCGCCAGCGCGCCGTGCTCATCCTGCGCGAGGTGCTCGGGTACCGCGCCGCGGAGGTGGCCGGCATGCTCGACGCGACGGTCGAGGCGGTCAACAGCGCCCTCAAGCGAGCCCGGGCCACGCTGCAGCGCCGCCTGCCCCCGACCGGCGACCGGGAACCGCCTCCCACGCCGGACTCGTCCGCCGAGCGGGCCCTCGTGGCCAGGATCGTGCGGGCCTACGACTCCGGTCACGTCGACGCGCTGGTCGCCCTGCTCACCGCCGACGTCACGATCTCCATGCCCCCGATCCCCCTCGAGTACCAGGGCCGCGAGGCGGTCGCCGGCTTCTTCACCGCCATCGGGCGGGAGGGCCGGAGGTACGACGTCGTGCCGACCAGGGCCAACGGCCAGCCGGCGTTCGGGGCCTACCTCCGCAACCCGGCCGACGGCACCCGCCGCGCCACCGGCCTCGACGTTCTCACCCTCGCCGGCGACCGGGTCTGCGCGATGGCCCACTTCGACAGGAGCGTGCTCCCGTGGTTCGGGCTGCCGCGGTCACTCCCCGCCCCAGGCGTCGGCCTGTAGGAAGCGGCTGACCGCGAAGATCCAGAGCACGGAGAGGATGGCGACGAGCAGGAGGGCGAGGAGCCAGGGCGCGGGCCGGGCCCACCCGACGGCGAGGGCCACGGCGGCCGCGCCGGCCATGGCGGGCTTGAGGGGTCGGTACACAACTGCCAGGCGATCCGCGTCGGCGAGCGCCTGCTCGGCGACGGTGACGGCGAGCAGGCCCAAGGCGACGGAGCCGGTCAGGAGCCAGGCTGTCGCCGTAGGCGTGCGGGCATCGGACGCGTGGCTGATGAGGCTGACCATCGCGGCGCCGGCGGCGGCGATGGACAGCGTGATCGGCAGGTGGCTCAGCATCCAGGTGACGAGGGACCGGCCGCCGCGTGGCATGCGCCGCCCGATGAGGTCGAAGTAGATCCACCAGAACCCGAAGCCGATCACGAGCGCGATCATCCCCGTGACCGTGAGCTTCACGTCCCGACCCGGGACGGACAGGCCGTTGACGACGCCGAAGATCAGCTCGCCGAGGACGATGATCGTGAACAGCCCGAACCGCTCGACCAGGGACTCCGTCGGCGGGAGGCCGTGGTCGGCGACCACCGTCAGGCGCCCCACCAGCGCCAGGCCGACGAGCCAGGCGACCACGCAGGCTGCCCAGACGGCCAGGCGTGGCCCCTCCGGCAGGAAGGCGCTCACCACGATGACAGGCACCGCGAGGGCCATCCCGGCCACGTAACGGCTTGCCGACGCGAGGTACTCGCGGTGGTCCCGGCGGTCCTGGCGGCGGACCGAGTTCCACAGCCACGTCATCACCAGGAGGAACGCGGCGTAGACCAACGCGAACTCGGCACCGCTGCCGCCGGTGGCGTCGGCGGCGAACACGGCGAGCAGGACCAGGACGCCCATCTGGAGGAAGACGGCCGTGCGGGTGCGCCCGTCCTCCCGGCCGTGCAGCTCCAGGTAGAGGGTGCCGTTGACCCATGCGGCCCAGATGAACCCGAAGACGACGGCGAACTCGATGAACCCCCCGGCCGTGACGTGCTCGGCGAGGTGGTGGGCCGCCTGTGCGATCACCGCCACGTAGACCAGGTCGTAGAACAGCTCCAGCGCGCTCACCGTGCGGTCGGAGATGACCTCGCCATGGGGGCGCGGCGGGCTCCACAGCCACTGGCGGAGGCGGCCAGGGGTCCCGTCGGTCACGGCGCCAACCTACGTGCTCACGTTCGGTCACCGGCGAGGCCGCTGGCGCCGGTCACGTGATCGAGGACGTCGCCGTAGCCTGACATCACGACGCCATCGACTCCCGACGGAGGTTGCGTGCCGCCCGATCCTGCACCGGAGGTCACCGCATGAACGACGGGGGAGAGCTCGTCGGGCAGCGCGTCGTCGTGATCGGCGGCAGCGCCGGTATCGGGCTCGAGACCGCCCGGCGCGCCCACGCCGAGGGGGCGGACACGATCCTCACGGCGCGCGACCCGGACCGCCTGCATCGCGTCGGCCTCGACCTCGGGGCGAGCACTGCCGCCTTCGACGCTCTCGACTTCGACCGGCTCCGGCGGTTCATCGACGAGCTGCCGGCGCCGATCGATCACCTGATGGTCACAGGCCCCGGCCCCTACTACGCGCCGCTCGCGGAGTTCGACTTCGACGAAGGCCGCCGTGACGTCGATGCGCACCTGTGGTTGCCGTTGCACGTCGCACGCCACGCCGCCGGCAAGGTCCGCCCCGGAGGGACGCTGCTCTTCATCGGCGGCACTGGCGGACGCCGGCCGGCGCCAGGCTTCGCGCTCATCTCGGCGCTCACCGCCGCGCTACCCGCTCTGACCAGGAACCTCGCCCTCGAGCTCGCACCCGTGCGGGTCAACCTCATCGCGGCCGGCTTCGTCGACACGCCGCTGTCGGCCTCGTTGCTCGGCGATCAGCTCGACCAGCGCCGCGAGCAGCTGCGTGCCACGCTCCCGATCGGTCGTGTGGTCGGCCCCGCCGACGTCGCCGCGCTCGCGGTCCACCTCATGACGAACGAGGCGGTCACCGGGGCGACGTACGACATCGACGGCGGCCAGCAGATCGTCCCTGCCTGAGGTTGATGTCAGGGCACCAGGACGATCTTGCCCAGCGTGTGACGGTCCTCGACCTCGCGGTAGGCGTCGCGCACCGCCTCGAGCGGGTACACCCGGGCGATCGGCACGTCGAGGCGGCCGTCGTCCACCAGCCGCGCCACCTCGGCCAGCACCTCGGGCCGGGCGCCGACGGTGTTGCCGTCGGTCCTGGTCCCGTGGCGCGCGGCGGCGTCCCAGTCGATGATCGTGTCGATGCGGTCGGGAGGAACGCCCAGCTCGATCGCCATGTCGACGTAGCCGCCACCGAACGTGTCGATCAGCGCGGCGACATTCCCGCCGGCGGCGACCCGCACGCGGTCGGCCACGCCGTCGCCGTAGGCCACCGGAATCACGCCGTGATCGCGCAGCCAACCGTGGTGCGGCTCGCTGGCCAGGCCGATCACGCGGGCACCCGTCGCCCCCGCGAGCTGGACGGCGATCGAGCCGACCCCGCCCGCCGCCCCGGATACGGCGACGGTCTCTCCGGACTGTGGGGCCACGGCCTGCACGGCGGCCCACGCGGTCGTGCCGGCGACGAAGAGCGAGCCGGCGACCTCCCACGGCACGCCGGCCGGCTTGTCGACCAGATGATCCGCGTCGACGACCACGAGCTCGGCCTGGCTGGCGCGGTCGTGCGTGAACCCGATCACCTCGTCGCCGGCGGCCACGCCGTCGACTCCGAGGCCCACCTCCTCGACCACACCGGCGAGGTCGCTGCCCTGGCCGGAGGGAAAGGTCGCCGGCCAGCGGTCGTGGACCAGCCCGCGGCGGATCGCCGACTCCCCGGGGTTGACCCCTGCGGCCTTCACCCGCACGAGAGCCTGGCCCCGATCGGGCACCGGCCGGTCGACATCGACCACCCGCAGGACATCCACATCGCCGTACTCGTCGAACCGGACCGCCTTGGGCATGTGTGCGACCTCCTCGTCGCTCCTCGCCGGCCGCCGGTGCGAACGCCGGCCACCCGGCGATCATTCCGGACCACCGGGATCAGGACTCACACCCGCCGGGCGGCCGTCAGCCTCTCCCCCGCGGTTGTGGCCGCCTGCCCCGAGCGGGCCGAGGTCGGCCAGCGGGCCCAGGTGCCCGAGCTTGTCCGGGTCGATCATCGAGGTCACCGCCTCGATCTGTCCGCTCTCGCCGATGTCGAGCGCCACCACGCCGATCAAGCGCTCGGAGGGGTCGAACATCTCGGCTCCCGGCTGACCGTTGACGGAGACCTCGCGCAACGTGAGGCTGCCGAAGCGGGTCGTGGCCCGCCGCACCCACGCCAGCATCGTGCGGGCGACCCGCACCCGGCCGGTGACCGGTTGGGGTCGGGCGCCGCCGTGCAGGGTCACGTCGTGGGCCAGCAGCTCCTCGAGCGCGCCCAGGTCGCCGTGCTGGGCGGCGGCGAAGAACCGCCGGGCCAGGCGGTCGCGTCGCTCGCGCGAGGGCTCGAAGCGGGGGCGCCGCTGCTCGACGTGGCGCCGGGCCCGGGCCACGAGCTGGCGGGCGTTGTCCTCGCTGGTGGCCACGATGTCGGCGATCTGGTCGTAGGGGTAGTCGAACACGTCGCGCAGCAGGAACGCCGCCCGCTGCTCGGGCGTGAGGCTCTCGAGCAGCACGAGGAACGCCAGCGACAGTGAGTCGGCCATCTCGGCCTGACCGGCCGGGTCGTCGCCGGCCTCGGTGACCAGGGGCTCGCCGACCAGCGGCTCGGGCAGGGCCTCCACGTAGGTCTCGTGGCGGGCGCGGGCCGAGCGCAGGTGGTCGATGCACAGCCGGGTGACCACGGTCGCCAGGTAGGCGCGGGGTGACTCGATGCGCGCGCCGTCCCGGACCGTGCGGTGGAGGCGGAGGAACGCCTCCTGGACGATGTCCTCCGCCTCGCTGACGCTGCCGAGCATGCGGTAGGCGACCGCGAACCCGACGGGACGCAGCTCCTCGAAGAGCTGGGCGTTCACTCGCTCAGACCCTTGGCGAAGCCGATGCGCCACGTCGACCAGCGGGGCTGCCAGCCGAGCTCGCGCTTGGCCTTGGCGTTCGACGCGCCCTTGATCTCGGTCATCATCACCACCGCGGCCTCGCCGGCCAGCAGCCGGCCCACGACCCGAGGGATCCTCACGGGCCTCTTCGCCCCCAGCTCGTGCGCCAGGAAGGGCAGCCACTCGCGCACCGGTGCCGGCTCGTCATCGACCACGTTGTAGATGCCCGGGCCGCCGTTGTCGACGGCCGCCACGGTGGCGCTGGCCGCGTCCTCGATGTGCACGTAGGACTAGATGCCGCCGCCGTCGCCGACGATCGGGAACTGCCGCTTCCGGATGGCTTTGGTCACCGAGGCCTCGGGACCGGCGCTGATGCCGGTGCCCGGTCCGTAGAAGACGCCGTAGCGCAACACGAGGCCCTCGGCCCCGTCGAGACCGGTCACGGCGTCCTCGAGGTAGCGGATGGCGTCGAGGTTCGGGCGCATGGTGGCCGGCGGATCGGGGTCCAGCGGGTCGTCCTCGGACTTGACCGGACCACCGGTGCGGACGTAGGTCGTGAAGCTGGCGGTGCTCTGGGCGATGAAGCGGTGGACGCCGACGGCCCGGCCCGCGGCCAGCAGGTGGTCGGTGCCCTCGGTGCGCAGGCGATTGTTCATGGCGAAGGTCTCGGCATGCTTCAGGTCCATGTCGCCCGACAGCGCCGTGAGCTCGTGCACGATGACCTCGGGCTCGGTCTCGGCCACGGCACGGGCGACCGCGTCGGGATCGAGGGCGTCGGCCACGACCGGCCGGGCGCCGAGCGCCCGCAGCATGTCGGTCTTGGCCGGCGAGCGGGTCATGCCGACCACGTCGTGGCCGGCGGCGACGAGCTGGGGAACCAGCTGTCTGCCGAGCGCACCGGACGCCCCTGCGACGAACACGTTCATGGGGATCTCCTTCGGTTTCAAGCCCGGGCGGTCACCCGGGCTGTCACCACGGGAGACGAGATACCCCTACGGCGTGTGACAGGCCTGTCGCGAGCGAGCTCCGCTCAGTCGGCGTCCGGCGGCTCGTGGGTGGCGGCCATGAGCCCGAACTCGGTCCCCTGGTCGTCGGTGCAGACCGCGCTGAAGTAGGGGCCCATGTCCTGGGAGCCCGGGCCTGCCGTGCCGCCCAGGTGCTCAACCCGGGCGAGGGCGGGCGCCAGCGCGTGCACCGAGAGGTAGAGCGTGACGCTGGGCTCCACCGGCCCGCCGAAGGCGGCGGCCTCGTCGAAGATGCCGACCCTGGGGATCGCGTCGAAGTACTGGCTGGCGGGATGCGATCGCGTGACCTGCCAGCCCAGCACCGCGCCGTAGAACCGCTCGGCCCGCGTCGCGTCCTCACGGATGAAGACGAGCCCGACGTCGCCGCTCGGGCTACCTGTCGGAGCGGCATGCCCGCGGTACCCGCCGGGCCGGTACACGAGCAGCGGCACCCCCTGGTCGTCGGCCCCTGACGCCCATCCGCCGCCGTCGGGCGCGACCTCGGCGGCGGTCACCCGCCCGCTGGCCTCCTCGATGGACCGGACGGCGGCGGCCACGTCGGTCACGCCGTAGTTGGGCACCACGGGAGGAACGGTCGGATCGTCGAGCAGGCGGACCGTGACCTCGGTGTTGAGCGTGTAGTGGCTCACCTGGCCACCGAGCACCACCCGTTCGGCCTCCCAACCGAGGAGCGCGCCGAAGAAGGCCATCGCCCGGTCCGCGTCACGGACCCGCAGGTGGACCATCACGAGGCCGGCCCGGGTGAACGGTGCGGTCTCGGCGGTCAGGTCGTCGGTGAAGGGCATGTTCAGCTCCCCCTGGAGTCGGCGGCGCAGCGACGCCGCGAACGGGGGCCGCGGCGCGAGGGGCACGATGGGCCGCCACAGGGCGTCGAAGGGATCACGGCGGTCAGGCATCGCCTTCTCCGCTCTCGTAGAGCCTCCTGAACGCGCCCCGGGCCGCACGAGGAGGGCCTCGGTGGCGTGGATCGTCCGGCCGAGCAGGGCGGCGACCTCCGGGACCGGCAGGCCGTCGACGTAGCGAAGAGTGAGCGCGACCCGATGGTGCGGGCCCAGCCGGGCCAGCACGTCGGCGACACGCATCGCGTCCAGTCGGACGTCCCATGGATCGTTGCGTTCGACCGGTTGGTCGGTGATCCGGGCGACCAGGCGCTCGTCCCGGTCCCTCCGGCGCCAGTGGTCGACCAGCTTGTGTCGCGCCACCCCGATCAGCCACGGGACCGACACCTCGTCCGAGCGGCCGGCGGCCCGCACGGCGGCAACGAACGTCTCGGCCGTCAGGTCCTCGGCCGTCGGCACGTCGCGGCACCGGTCGTAGAGGTAGCCGTACACCTGCGGCAGGGCGCGCTCGTACATGGCCAGCAGCGCGGACTTCGCCTCGGCCTCGCCCATCACGCCCCTATCGTCGTTCCCCGCCGGGCACCTCCGACGGTTCGACGGCGGATAGCCCGTTATGGGACCGTCGGGCAGGTGATGCCGGCGAGCTGTACGTCTCGGCAGACACTCTCGCGGGCGAGTTTCCAGCTCCCCTCGACGAGGACGACCTCGCCGAATTGCCTGTCGAACGCCTGGGGCGGATAGCCGGGTATCTCGGTCTCGTACCACACGGCGGCGCGCGTCGCTGACAGGAACACCAGGTCGTGGAACACCGTTCGGGAACCGAGAACCTGCTCTCGGAACGACGTGTTGACCAGCTGCTCGTACACCTCGCGCATGCCGGTGGTGTCGTCGAGTCTGGCGAGGCGGTCGTCGTCGGTCATGTCGGCGTACCGCACGCCGAAGAGCTGTTCGATCTCGGCGCGGGCCGCGGCCGGATCGGCGGGTTGCTCCTCCCCCGGCGGAGGCAGCTCCTGCGGTCCGAAGCACTGGGGGTTCTGCGCCGGCAAGGAGGGTCCCGGGAGCCCGGCGAGGAAGTAGGCGTCGGATCGTGCGGTGCCGCCGCCGAGCGATCCGCCGTCCGCGTCGAAGGCCTCGAGCGGCACGTTGGCCTCGTAGTCGGCCGGGTCCTCGGGATCGATCGACGCCGGACCGACGAGCACGGCGACGCCGTCGATGGGCTCCATCTCGTCGACATGTCCGTCCGGGAAGGTCGCCCGCACGACGGCAGCCTCGGCCGGGGCCTGCGCGACGACCACCCAGAGCGGCGAACCCTCGGCGACCCCGATCGCGCCGATCGATCCACCGACGGGCGCGTCCGGAAGCTCCGCGTACAGGGCGCCGGAGACGATCCCGACGACGTCCCCGGTCGAGACGTCGGCCTGCACGTAGCCGGTGGGGAAGCATTCCGGCGGCGGTTCCCACCACGGCGGGCCCGCGGCTGACGGCGGGTCGACCGCGGCCCGGTACACGCGGATCGTGGTGTCGTCGACGTTGCGGACGAAGGCCTTCGCGAGCGGACCCGTGAACCAGGGATACGGCAGGCCTCCGGCGACCTCGACGGAGCTCTCGATCGACGCGAGCATGCTCCCGGAGCCCGATTCCCCCAGGACCACCGTCGGCAACGGCGTCGACGGGTCGTCGACCGTCACCCTGTCCCCCGCGGCTCCCGACGCGACGTCGGCCGATGGCTCGTCGTCGCCGCGGCCGGTGACGAACCACAACGCCGGCCCCGCGACCAGTGCGAGCACGAGCGCGACGGAGAGACCCCGGATGCGCCGCCGGTCGCGGCGGGTGATGCGGTCGGTCAGCCCGTCGAGATCGGGCGGCTCGCGCAACGAGCCCGCCTGCCGGGCGAGGGATCGCCGGATGCGGTCGTCGAGTTCACTCACGGCATCACCTTTCGCAGCTCGGCGAGGGCGCGGTGGATCAGGGACCCGACGGTGCCGGGCCGGCAGCCGAGGGCGGACGCGATCTCCGCCTCGCTGCTGCCGTGCCAGAAGCGCAGGACGATCGCGGCGCGCTGGCGGTAGGGCAGGGCGGCGATCGCGTCGGTCATCTCCTCGGCGCCGAGGTCGACGATGCCCACCTGCGACGTCGAGGTGTGTCGCCGTTGCACGCGCAGGCGCCGGTGGTGGGCGTGGCAGGCGTTCACCACCGTACGGCGAAGGTAGGCGCGAGGCTCGGCGACGCCGTGCCACTTGTCGTGCAGGCGCACGAACGAGTCCTGCACCAGGTCACGGGAAGTCTCCGCCGAACCGGTCGGCAGGAATGCGAGCCGTGTCATCTCCGGGAAGGTCGCGCGGTAGAAGTCGGCGAAGGTCGGCTTGCTCGAGTCCACCGGCAGCGGTGTGGACTCCACGGCGGCTTCCTCCAAGGGCACCACGTCCCGCACATCTCTCAGACGCTCGGGCGGCCGACCTTCTTGCACGGGTCCCCCGAGGAATCGCGGCTCGACCAGCGACTCACGCGGTGTCCGGGTGCCGGCGTCAGCTCTGCACCTGCGCTCGGCCCCGTTCCATGATGCGGCTGCGCCGTTCCTCGATCGCATCGGCCGAGCCGCCCCCGCCGCGGCGCCAGGCGCGGGAGGCGGCTGTCTCGAGGTCGAGCGCCGCTCCGCGGTCGACCCGCTGTTGCTCGGCGTACGTGGTGAGGATGCGCCGCACGCCCGCCTGGTCGTTGGACACGACGTCGGCGGCGAGCCGCCGGCAGAACGCCATGAGCTCGTCGTGGGGGACGACGTGGTTGACCAGGCCCCATGCCAGCGCGGTCGGCGCGTCGAGGAGGTTGCCGGTGACCGACAGCTCACGCGCCCGTCGCACGCCGACGGCCTCGGTGAGCAGGGCGGTCAGGCCCCACCCGGGTTGGATGCCCACCCGGCTGTGGGTGTCGGCGAACCGGGCGCGCTCGGAGGCGACGAGGAACGAGCAGTGCAACGCGAGCTCGAAGCCGCCCGTGATGGCGGCGCCGTTGATCGCCCCGATGACCGGCTTGGTCATCTCGGGGATCGGCCCGCGTGGAGGGCCCACGTCCTCGGATGTCGACCCCGCGGCGACGTCGTGGTCGCCCGCGCCGAGCTCCTTGAGATCGAGCCCGGCGCAGAAGGCCGGGTCGGCCCCCGTGAGGATCACGACGTCGACCTCGGCAGACTCGTCGGCCCGACGCATCGCCCGGGGCAGCTCCCGGCGCAGCTCCGCAGACAGCGCGTTCCGGGCATCGGGACGGTTGAGCGTGACCGTGGCGACGCGGTCGGCCACCTCGTAGAGCACGACGGACATGCGATCGGTCTACACCAGGACGCCGACCTCAGTCGTCGCCGCCGGTACGAACCCGTGTGAGGTGACGTGCCGCGGTGCCTAGTCGGCCGCTGCGACGCGGACCGGAACGGTGCGGGGGCCGCGTACCTGCCCTGCCGACCAGGTCACGGCGCCGGGATCGGCCAGGTCGAACTCGGGGTAGCGCTTCATCCACTCCTCGAGGGCGACGCGCAGCTCCATCCTCGCCAGGTTGGAGCCGATGCAGCGGTGGATACCCAGGCCGAAGGCGGCATGACGGTTGTCCGACCGGTCGATCATGACCTTGTCGGCGTCCGGGAAGAACTCCGGATCCCGGTTCGCGGCGGGGAACGGCAGGAGCAGCCAGTCCCCCTCCTTCAGGGCACGACCACGGAAGTCGAAGTCCTGGGCGACCAGCCGGGCCATCGTGACCGGAGCGTAGGCCCGGAGGAACTCCTCGACGGCCGTGGGCACGAGGTCGGGCTCCGCCGCCAGGCGGCGGCGGTCGTCGGGGTGCTGGGCGAGGTGCCAGAGCGCCGCCCCGATGGCGGACCAGGTCGTGTCGATCCCGGCGATCATCAGCAACACCATCGTCCCGCGCACGTGGTCGGGGTCGAGCTTCCGGCCGTCGAGCTCCGCTTCGAGCAGGAACGTCGTCAGGTCGTCCTGGGGGTTGGCGATGTGCTCGGCGATGCGCGCATCCATGTACTCGTCGAGCTCGCGGTCCTCCACCAGCGCTTGGCGCTCCTCGGCGGACTGGTCGACGTCCTCGAGCACCATACGGATGAACCGCCGGAAGATGTCGGCGTCCTCCTGCGGGAAGCCGAGCATCCCCACGATCACCCGCAGCGGGATGTGCTCGGCGTAGTCGACGGCCGCGTCGACCACCGGCCGGCCGGCGCTGGCGTCCAGCAGCTCGACGCACAGGTCGCGGGTCAGGGGCTCGAGGGCCTGGATGCGCTTGGGCGAGAACGCGGGCAGCAGCAGGCGCCGAGCCAGGGCGTGGAACGGCGGGTCGGAGGTGATCGGAGGCGCCAGGCCGATCGGAGCGGGAAGATCCTCCGGCCCGGGGCGCACCTCGCTCACGACCACGGATCGCGACGTGAAGTGCTCGGTGTCATAGGCGACGGCCGCGACGTCCTCGTGGCGGAGCGGCATCCAGGTGCCGCCGTAGCGCTCGCTGTGGGCGACGGGACACCGGGATCGCAGCTCGTCCCAGATCGGGAACGGGTCGGCCACCCACCGGGGGTCGGTGTGGTCGAAGTCGGTCGCCCAGTCCTCGACGGGTGGGTGTTGGCTCGTCATCTGCTCACTCCGAGATCGAGATCGCGTACTCGGGGCAGTTGGCGACCGCCCGCCGGGCCTTGTCCTCGAGGCCCTCGGGCACGAGCCCGTCGTTCAGCTCGAACGCGTTGCCGAGGTCGTCGACGTCGAAGAGCTCGGGCGCGAGCGCATAGCAGCGGTTGTGGCCCTGGCACTTCTCGCGATCGACGTGCACGTGCACTGGTCGCTCCTCCGCCCCCCACGCTAGGTCTGCACGGCCCCGCTGTACATGCTGTCCTGGGGAGCATGCGGGAGGGACGGCTGGACCGACAGTGGAACGCCTCGGGGCGGCGCAGCCTGTGGGGGTGGGGGTTGGCCGCGGACGAGCCGACCGACGAGCAGCGACGGAGGCTCGCCACGTCGCTCGCCCGGCGCTACGGGGTCGAGCCACGCGTCGAGCCGGCCGCGTCCATCGGGGACACCGACCTGCGCCCGCCCCGCCTGGAGGTCCCAGCCGCCCTGGCGCAGGCCTGCACGATCGACCCCTGGGAGCGGGCCCGGCACACCTATGGCATGGCGTACACCGACCGGCTCCGGGCCTATCGGGGCCGGTTCGACGAGCCGCCCGACGCAGTCGCCTACCCGGCCGACGAGGCGGAGCTCGAGGCCGTCCTCGACTGGTGCGACACGTCCGGCCATGCGATCGTGCCCTTCGGCGGCGGATCGTCGGTCGTGTGGGGCGTCAACCCGCCGGCCGAGGCGGCGACGGCCGTGACGGTCGACCTCACGGCGATGGACCGGGTCATCGAGATCGACCACGCGTCCCGGGCCGCCCGCATCCAGGCCGGGGCGCTGGGGCCCGCCGTGGAGGACCAACTGCGCCCGCACGGTCTCACGCTGCGGCACTTCCCCCAGTCGTTCGAGTGGTCGACGGTCGGCGGCTGGATCGCCACGCGCTCGGGCGGCCACTACGCCACGAACCAGACCCACATCGACGACTTCGTCGAATCCGTGCGGATGCTGACCCCCTCCGGCTGGTGGGAATCACGCCGGCTGCCCGGGAGCGGCGCCGGGCCGAGCCCGGACCGGCTCGTGCTGGGAAGCGAGGGCACGCTGGGCATCGTGTCCGAGGCGTGGCTCCGGTTGCAGCGTCGGCCCCGGTTCCGCGCCTCGGCGGGGGTCCGGTTCCCGTCGTGGGAGGCGGGCGGGGAGGGCGTCAGGGCCATTGTGCAGGCGAAGCTGTGGCCGGCGAACCTCCGCATCCTCGACCCGGTCGAGGCCGAGCGCGGCGCGGGGCTCGACGGCAGCACCGCGCTCGTGATCGTCGGGTTCGAGTCGGCCGACGTGCCCCAGCGGGCCAACATCGACGCCGCGGTCGCCCTTGCGCGCGATCACGGCGGGCAGGTCGGCGACGACGAGGTCAGGGTGACCGACGCGGAGGCCCCCGCCGGACGGGACGGCTCCGTGGGCGCGTGGCGCGACAGCTTCGTGGGGTTCGACCTGAACAGCATGACCGGCCTGGGGCTCGTGGTCGACACGTTCGAGACGGCGATCACCTGGGACCGATGGCCGGACTTCGACGCCACGGTGCGGGCGGCCCTGACCCGCGCGCTCGACGACGTGTGCGGCGGCGGCCTGCTGAGCTGCCGCTTCACCCACGTCTACACGGACGGCCCCGCGCCGTACTACACCTTCGCCGGCATGGGCAGCCAGGGCGGTGAGGAACAACAGTGGGCGGAGCTGAAGGAGGCGGCGTCCGCGGCGGTCGTCGAGGCCGGCGGCACCATCACCCACCACCATGCGGTCGGGCGCATGCACCGCCCGGCCTACGACCGCCAGCGACCCGATCTCTTCGCCGCCGCGCTGCGGGCCGCCAAGCGGTCCCTCGACCCGCGCGGACTGCTCAACCCGGGGGTGCTGATCGACTGAGTCCGAGCCCCGCCGTCAGCTCGGCCGCGTGGGGGGCGGCTCGTCGGCGGCCGCCCACCCCGTCGTGGTCCCGAGCAGCCGGCGGGCCCGCCGGCCGAGATCCCCGAGGTCGACCCGGCCGGCATCGGCGGCTGCGACCAGGCGCTCCGCCAGGTCGAGCGCATCGTCGAGGATCGGCGCCTGCGACGCGGCGTCCTGGCCCATGTCGTGCAGGATCGTCCGCTCCGTGCGCGAGGCCACGATCGGGTCGGCGATCCCCTCGATCCACACGCGCGTGCGCCGCCCACCGCCCCGCTCGTCGCCGCGGAGCGGCTCGAGCGCGTAGATCTTGTCGGCGCGGGCGAACTTGCCGAAGCCCAGGAACACCATGCGCGGCTCTCCTGGCACGGGACGATTATCCCTGTTGCGTGGCTGCACGCGCGGAGTAGACCCTCCCGCATGCGGTGGCGACTGCCCGTCGCGGTCGGTGCCGGGCTGTTCGTCGTGCTGCTCGCCGGCTTCTGCGGTCCGGATCGTGGGGTCGCGCCGGACCGGTCCGCTGGTGCCGGCCGGGATCCGGCCCGGCCTCGGCCCGCGGCGTCGAGCACGACGACGCCGCCCCCGCGCCGCTTCACGCTGGCCGCGACCGGCGACGTCCTGCTGCATCCGGCGCTGTGGGACCAGGCCGGCGCGGACGCCGCGTCGTCGGGCCGCTCCGGCCACGACTTCGGTCCCATGCTCGCCGCGCTCCGACCGGTGGTGAGCGGCGCGGACGTCGCCATCTGCCACATGGAGACGCCCGTCGCCCCACCGGGCGGCCCCTACGCGGGCTATCCGAGCTTCTCCGTGCCGCCGGAGATCGCCCAGGCGCTGGCCGCGACCGGCTACGACGCCTGCACCACGGCCTCCAACCACACCTACGACCGCGGTGCCGAGGGCGTCGACCGGACGCTCGACGCGCTCGACGCCGCCGGCGTGGAGCATGCCGGCTCGGCCCGGACTCCCGAGGAGGCCGCGGCGATCACGCTGCTCGAGGTCGAGGGGGCCGAGGTCGCCCTCGTCTCGTACACCTTCGGGTTCAACGGCATCCCGGCGCCGGGCGGGGAGACGTGGCGATCGAACGTCATCGACGAGGGCCGCATCCTCACCGACGCCGCCGTCGCCCGCCAGCATGGTGCCGAGGTCGTCGTCGTGGCGCTGCACTGGGGCGACGAGTACCGCCACGAGCCCAACGGCCAGCAGGACGACCTCGGCCGCCGGCTGATCCGGTCGCCGGACATCGACCTGCTGATCGGCCACCACGCCCATGTCGTGCAGCCGGTCGAGCCGGTCGACGGCGAATGGGTCGTGTACGGCATGGGGAACCTGCTCTCCGACCACTCCTCGCGGAGGCCCGAGACGCGGGAGGGGCTCCTGGTGCGGTTCACCTTCACCGAGACGCCCATCGGTTGGCGGACGACAGCAGCCGAGTTCACGCCGCTGCTCACCGACGACCGCGGGCCCATCCGGGTCCTCGATGTCGGCCGGTCGCTCGCCGATCCCGCCACCGATCCCGGTCTCCGCAACCCGCTGCAGGCCGCCCACGACCGCACCACCGCCATCGTGGACCAGCGGGGAGGCATCCAGGCCGGGCTCCGGCCGATCGGCCCGTGAGAGCTCCTCACGTGGCGGCGTCGACGAGCTGCTGAAGCTGCTCCCGATCTGGATTGGATGGCTCGGCCGCGAGCAGCCGCGCCGCCGAGCGCCCGAGCCACCGCTCGAGGCCGTCGGGCCGACCGGCCAGTTCGTGGAGGCGATCGAGATAGCCGTCGAGGACCCGCCCCCGGACGTCACGCTCCTCATCGACGCCGCCGGCAGCGCCGAGGCGACCGAGCCCCTGGTAACGGATCGTCATCACGGATCGAGACACATCGGCAGCGACCGCCGCGAGGTGCGCATTGACCCAGTCGATTACCACCGGTCCTCGCCGGGAACGCATGACGTTCCCCGGATGCAGATCGAGATGCGCGATCCCTGTCGACGGCGAACGCGTACTCGGGACGGAACAGCTTGAGCACGGCACCCTCGCCGTAGGCCGAAGACCTCGGCCGAACCCCCGGCCCCGATGCGTTCCCCCGGTTCGCGCGCCACGAGCCCCCTCCGCCGACCGGCGCTGAGGATGTCACACCTAGTGTCACGAACATATGTTCGCTACCGTGCGAGGATGACTCCCCAACAGCTCGAACACCTCGCCTCCCGTCACGCCGTGCTCGTCTCCACCGTCCTGTACCTCCCGCACCCCCAGGACGGCTACGAGGCCTGGCGGCGCAAGTGGGGCCAGGTCACCGACCTGGTCGACGAGATCAGCCGCATGGTCCGCATCGCCGGCTGACGCGGGTCCGACCGCCGGTGGCGCGAGCCCCCGCCTCGCCGCCGCAGTAACGTCGGCCGGGCGAGGCGGAGCCGGCACTCCCCCGGAGGTGGACGTGATGCGAGCACGAGCGTTACGCCGGACGCTGGCCGCACTGCTGTGCGCGGCCGGTGCCACGACCTTCGGTGGCGCGTCACCGGGCACGGCGGCGCCACAAGCACCCCAGGGGCCGCCACCGGACGTGCGCTTCTCCACGTTCAACGCCTCGCTGAACCGCAACCTGCCCGGACAGCTCATCCAGGACCTGTCCACGCCGGCCAACGCGCAGGCGGCGACGGTGGCCGAGATCATCCAGCGGGTCAGGCCCGACGTGCTGCTGATCAACGAGTTCGACTTCGATCCCGATGGCACCGCGCTGCGCCTGTTCCAGCAGAACTACCTGTCCGTGCCTCACAACGGCGCGGCGGCGATCGAGTACCCGTACAGCTTCGCTGCGCCGTCAAACACCGGGATCCCGTCCGGCCTGGACCTCAACAACGACGGCTCGGTCGGCGGGCCTGACGACGCCTTCGGGTTCGGCTTCTTCCCCGGCCAGTTCGGCATGGCCGTGTACTCGATGCACCCGATCGTTGCGGACGACGTCCGCACGTTCCAGACGTTCCTGTGGGCCGACATGCCGGGGGCGCTGCTACCGGACGACCCGGCCACGACCGAGCCGGCCGACTGGTTCTCCGCCGAGGAGCTGGGCGCCGTGCGCCTGTCGTCGAAGTCGCACTGGGACCTGCCGCTCGACATCGACGGGCGCATCGTGCACTTCCTCGTCAGCCATCCGACGCCGCCGGTCTTCGACGGCCCCGAGGATCGCAACGGGCGGCGCAACCACGACGAGATCCGTTTCTGGGCCGACTATGTGACGCCTGGGCGAACGTCGGCGTACATCTACGACGACGCCGGGGCGCGGGGCGGTCTGACGCCCGGGGCCCGGTTCGTGATCGCCGGCGACCAGAACGCCGACCCACTCGACGGCGACAGCGTGCCCGGCGCGGCCCAGCTGCTGCTCGACCATCCACGGGTGAACACGTCCGCGACGCCGGCGAGCGACGGTGCGGTCGCCGCGACCGAGCGCCAAGGCGGCGCCAACCTCACCCACCGCGGGGATCCCGCCATCGACACGGCGGACTTCGCCGATTCGGCGCCAGGGAACCTGCGGGTGGACTACGTGCTGCCGTCCCGTCCGCTGCGCATCCTCGACGGCGCCGTCTTCTGGCCGACGGCCGACGACCCACTCTTCCGCCTGGTGGGCGACTTCCCGTTCCCGAGCTCCGACCACCGACTCGTCTGGATCGATGTCGCCGTGCCCGGCGGACCCCGGCGGTAGGCACGCCCGAGCCGTCACGCGCCGGCGCCCGGCGGCCCAGCCCGTCGGCTAGAACCGAACCCATGCGACCCGACCGCCGCCACGCCGTCCCGGCCGTCGTCCTGCTCCTCGTGGCCCTCGTCGCCACCGTCGTCGCCGGCGGCGGCACGGCGGCGGGTGTTCCCGGCGCGCCGCCGCCACGCCCGCTGAGCGTGGCGACGTTCAACATCCACCATGGCGTCGGGATCGACAACGTGCTCGACCTCGAGCGCATCGCGGCCACGGTCGAGTCGACGGGAGCGGAGGTGGTCGGTCTTCAGGAGGTCGACGTGCACTTCGGCGAGCGCAGCAACTTCGTCGACCAGGCAACGTGGCTGGCCGACCGGCTCGGGATGTACGTCGTGTTCGGCGCCAACCTCGACTTCGACCCGCTGACCCCCGGTGCGCCGCGGCGCCAGTACGGCACCGCCATCCTGTCGGAGCATCGCATCAGGGAGTGGACCAACACCCTGCTCCCCCGCCCGGAAGGTGGCGAGCAGCGCGGGCTCCTCGAGGCCCGCATCAGGGTGCGCGGCCTTCCGGTGCGCGTGTACAACACCCATCTGCAGCACAACTCGCAGGTCGAGCGGCTGGCGCAGATCGCCGCCATCCGCGACGTCCTCGCCGGCGCGGACGAGTCGGTCGTCGTACTCGGCGACCTGAACGCCACGCCCGACTCCCAAGAGATCGCGAGCCTGACCGAGGACCTGGTCGACGCCTGGGTGACCGCGGGCGTCGGCGACGGCTACACCTTCGACGCCGCCACACCGCACGCCCGCATCGACTATGTCATGTCGTCGGACGACGTGGTGGCCCGCACCGCGGCGGTGGTAGCGACCGACGCCGCCGACCACCGGCCCGTCGTCGTCGACCTCGGGCTCCCGGGCGGCGGCATCGTGCGGTGACGCCCGGAGGCCTTCAGGGCGGCGGGTCGAGCGGGAGGCCGAACAGTTCGAACAGTGTCGGGTCCAGGAAGACGTGGATGGCCGTGATGCGCCCAGCGACGACGTCCAGGACCTGGATGGCGAACGCTCGGGGCTGGCCCCCGGGCGTCGGCGGCCGGTAGACGGCGGCGGCTGGTGAGCCGTTCGCGTCGACCGGAGTGAACCGCTCCTGACCGAAGGCGTCGACGGCGAGGAGCCACCGCCGGATGTCGTCGGGCCCTTGCATCCAGAGGGTGAACGGCGGCATCTCGAGGATGGCGTCGTCGCGCAACAAGCTGACGAGGGCGTCGACGTCGTGGCGCTCGAAGGCGTCGATGTAGGCGGCCAGGAGCTCCTGATCGTCCGGGGAGGGCTGGCTCGGTGCCGAGTCGCGGTCGGTGGCTGCGAGCGCGGTGCGGGCCCGCCGGAGCGCGCTGTTGACCGCGTCGGCGCTCGTCTCCAGGAGCTCGGCGACCTCCGCGGCCCGCCAGCGCAGCACGTCGCGCAGGATGAGCACCGCCCGCTGCCGGGGAGCGAGGTGTTGCAGCGCGGCGATGAACGCGAGCCGCACGGACTCCCGTGACACGACGCGCTCCGCGGGATCACCATCCGGCGGCAGGACCAATCTGTCGGGTGCCGGCTGGATCCAGGTCGCCTCCGGCCGTGGATCGCCGCGACGCAGCTCGCCGGTGGCGACCGGCGCGACGTCCGTCGGGAGCGCGCGCCGAGAGCGCCCCTTCAGCATGTCCCTGCAGACGTTGGTGGCGATCCGGTAGAGCCAGGGGCGCAGCCCACCCCGATCCTCGAACCTGTCCAGCGCCCGCCAGGCGCGCACCATCGTGTCCTGGACGGCATCCTCCGCCTCGTAGATCGATCCGAGCATCCGGTAGCAGAACCCGACCAGCTCCCGGCGGTACTGCTCCAGCTGCTCGGCTGGGACCGCGCCGGCCGCCGTGTGCGCGCTCACGACGCCAGCGTAGGCCGAGGGGCTCTCATCCCATCGCGCTCAAGCCGGCCGGTGTCAGCAGATACGCCCCCGGCACGTGCTCGTCCGAGGCCACGAGGTCGACCGTCGCCTTGCCGACGTCGCCGGGCGTGACACCGGCGCCGAATCCCGCGAGGAACTCGTCCACGTCGAGGCCGTCGCGGCGCGCGTAGGCCGCCACCGCCCCGGACCCCAGCTCCGTTGCCGGCGTCAACCGAGGGAGCACCGAGATGAAACGGATGCCCAGCCCCGCCCGCTCCGACTCGTCCGCGGCGTAGTCGCTGATGAACCGGATCGTGGCCTTGGCGCCGGCGTAGCCGCCGCTTAGCGGCGAGCCCGCCACGGCCGCCCCGCTGGACATGGTGACCACCGTGCTACCGGGGTCGAGCGGGAGCAGCAACGCCTCCCGGATCCAGTGGAAGGCATGCCGGACGTCGACGTCCCAGTTGCGGCTGAAGGACTCCCACGTGTGCTGATGCAGCGGGTGGTAGAGGGGCGCGGCACCGGCGTTGAGGACGAGCGTGTCGGGCCGGTACTGCTGGACCAGGGTGCCTGCGACGATCGGGTCGGTGACGTCGGCCACCTCCGTGATCAGCGGCCCGCCCAGCTCGTGGCGCAATGAGTCGAGCAGCTCGGCGTTGCGGGCCACGGCCACCACCCTGGCGCCCTCGGCGTGCAACGCCGACGCGATCGCGCGGCCGAAACCCCGGCTCGCGCCCGTGACCAGCGCAGTGGACAGGGTCCGATCGGAAGAGGTCATCTCGACGCCTCCTTGAGGTTCGTCCGGGGCCGATCCCCGTGGCGCCTAGAACTGCTCGGCCCTCGAAAAGTCGTCGCGCCGCCACACCGGGCACGCACCTTCCCGGCGCGCGACGACTTTTTCGCCGCCTCCCAGTTGCATCGGTGGCGCGACACCCGCCACCCGGCCGAACAACGGGGCCGGACGACCCGACCTGGAGGCAGACATGACGACACCCCGAAGCCTGATCTCGGCGATGCAGGTGACGCTGGACGGCTACAGCTCCGAGGGCGACGCCGAGTGGGTCGACTCGTGGGCCGACGGCCTCGAGCTCCTACCGCCGGTCGACGCCTTCGTCCTCGGCGGCGGCATGTTCCCCGAGTACGAGCGATTCTGGACAGCAATCCTCGACGACCCCCGCGCCGCCGCCGACATGCTCGGCAGAGACGTCTACCCTCGCGAGATCGCCTACGCCCGCCTCGCCGCGGACACGCCGCATCTGGTGCTCTCGAAGACCCTTGCGGACCCCACCTGGCCGACAGCGAGGATCGTCCACGACATCGACGAGATCCGCACGTTGAAGCAGCAACCGGGCCGGGCGGTCTACGTCGTCGGCGGTCTGGCACTGCTCACGAGCCTCATCAACGAGAGCCTGCTCGACGAGCTCCGCCTGATCGTGCACCCGGTCGTCGGAGGAGGCGGGACGGCGGTCTTCGACGGCATCGCCGACCGCCAGGCACTCGAGCTCGTGTCGGCCGAGCCCACGACGTCCGGCCGCGTCAACCTCGCCTACCGCCTCGTCGCGCCGACGGCGCCCAGCCGCTGAGTCGGTGCGCCCGTGAATGATCGCCAGGCTCGTCGGGTCGACTCACGCAGGGGCGCCTGCCGGGCACGCCATCGGGGCGCGCGGGTGCAACAAGCCTTCGCCGCCATGCCCGCTCGCCGATCACTGTCCGCAGCCACCGTGCGCTCTGCGTCGCCGCGTGTCCAGCCGCTTCTCCTCAGCGCCGCGGACGAGGTGCTGTCGGGGTCGTCGGCGCCACGAACACGACCACGATCGGCCGGTGATGGTCGACGGGCGCAGCGGCGAGCCGGTAGACCACCGGATCATGAGCGCTCCGGCGCGCACGGTGTTCGACCGGTTGCTCGGGTGGCACGCGCCCGAGCTTCGGCGGCTCGTCATCGCGGGAGGGGTGGGGCTGCTCGTCGGCGTGCTGCTGGCGCCCGTCGTCCGGTGGCAGGTGGCCGTGCTGGGGGGCTGGGACGCGACAGGGCTCGCGTTCCTCTTCAGCGTGTGGCCGGTCATCCTCCGTGCCGACGCAGCGGGCACCGAGCACCTGCAGACCCGCGAGGACATGACCCGGGACACGGCCCGCCTGCTGCTCCTCGCCGCCTGTGCCGCCAGCTTGGTCTCCGTCGTGTTCGCACTCCACCTGGCGGGGTTGGAGACCGGCGCCGACCGGGCGGCGCTGATCGCGGTCTCAGTGGTGTCGGTGGTCGTCTCCTGGATCGTGGTGAACACGGTCTTCACCCTGCGCTACGCCGCGGACTACTACCGCGCCCCGCGGGGCGGGACCGCCGGCATCGACTTCGGCGGGACGCCTGCGTCCGACCCGCCCGACTACCGCGACTTCGCATACATGGCGTTCACCATCGGCATGACCTACCAGGTGTCCGACACCAATCTCCGCAACCGGCGCATACGCCGCACGGTGCTGCTGCACTCCCTGGTGGCCTACCTGTTCGGCGTGGTCATCGTGGCCGCCGGCGTCAACGTCGTCGCCGGTCTCATCAGCTGACCTCGACGTCACGCCGATCGCGGGCTGGTCTATCGGACCGACGAGGGCCACGCCCGGCGCAGCTGGTCATGACGGTGAGTCGACGGGCGCCGGGAACAGACCGAGCAGCCGCTCGGCCTGCGACCGGTCGCCGCGGAGCAGCCGGACCGTCCCGGCGCGTTCGGCGGCGTCGACCGTCAGTCCGGTGAAGGCGAGCTCCTCGAGCGTCTGGGGGTCGGTCTCGATAATCAGGTCCGCGTGGTCGGCGGGGCCCCGGGCGATGTGGATCGTGCCGTCGTCGACGGCGATCTGGAACGTGTCCGTCGCGAAGCGCACCTCCGCACGCATCCAGACTCCCCGCGCCGCGACAGGGTCGAGGGTGTTCTTGAGCGCCAGCATCGCGGCGTCGCACCCCACCGGAACCCCGCGGGGCAAGGACGGCGAGTGTGCGCCCCAGCGTTGCAGGGCCATCAGGATCGGCTCGAGCTCGGCTCCCCACTCGGTGAGCTCGTAGACGTTCGCCGAGGCCGGCGGCGGCAGCCTCCGGCGCCGGACGACGCCGCCCTCCTCCAGCTCACGCAGCCGCTGGGTGAGCACGTTCGGGCTGCCGTGGACGAGGCCGGCCTGGAGGTCGGTGAACCGCTTCGGGCCGAAGAGCAGGTCACGCACGATCAACAGCGCCCACCGCTCGCCGACGAGGTCGAGCGCGTGGGCGGACGAGCAGCCGTCGCCGTATGTCCGCAGCGAGCCCATGCCTGAATACTAGCGAGTTTTCTCCTGAACTCGCGATGACTTCTTGCAACTCAGGATGTCTTACTCCTAACTTAGGAGCAAGACGGAGGCAGTCATGGCCCAGCGAACCCTGTTCCCTACCTCGGTCCACCGCCGGCTGGCGCCGATCATCGCCGCGGCCTTCTTCGGGGGCATCGCCCTGTGGGTGCCGGTCGAGAAGCTGTTCCTCGCCGAGCTCGGCTTCACGCCCCAGACCATCGGCCTCATGGCCGCCGCCTACGCCGCGGTCGTGCCGCTGCTCGAGATCCCCTCCGGGATCCTGGCCGACCGATGGAGCCGGCGGGGCGTCCTCGTCCTGGGCAACGTCGGCGCCTTCCTCAGCGTCCTCGTCGGCGGTCTCAGCTCGAACGTCGCCACCTACGTCGTCGCCGCCTTGCTCCTCGGCGTGTACTTCGCCATGCAGTCGGGCACGCTCGACGCGGTCGTCTACGACACGGTCCTCGAGGAGACCGGCGACAGCGACCGGTTCGAGTCGCTCCTCGGCCGCGTGCGGATGATCGAGAGCGCGTCGCTAGTCCTGGGCGCGCTCGCCGGCGGGGCGCTCGCGGCCCTCACCGCGCCCCGCGTCACGTACTTCGCGACCTTGCCGTTCCTGGCCGTCTCGACCGTGAGCCTCCTCTCGTTCCGGGAGCCGCGACTGCACGAGGCGGGCGAATCCCGCTCGCTGCGCGAGCACGTCGCGACGACGCTGGGTGTGCTCCGCCGGGACCGCCGGCTGCTGCCCGTCGCCGCCCTCCTCGTGCTGACGTCGATCCTCACCCAGGCCGTCTTCGAGTTCGGACCGCTCTGGCTTGTCGACGCCGGCGCCGGTGCCGGTGCGTTCGGGCCCAGCTGGGCCGGTCTCATGGCATCGCTGGGAATCGGCGGCGCGCTTGCCGGCCGCCTCCGGTCCGACAGCCCTCGCACGATGCTCGTGCTCGGTGCGCTGCTGGTCGCGAGCGCCGTCACGCTCCTGGGGAGCAGCCATGTCGTCGTCGTCACCGTCGCCCAGGTCACCGCGGCGGCCGGTTCCGTGGTCATCGGCATCCACCTCACCCGGACGCTGCACGACGCCGTGCCCTCCGACGTCCGATCCGGCGTCGCCTCCGGCGTCGGCGCGGCGACGTGGGCGACGTTCCTGCCCTTCGCCCTCGGCTTCGGCGCCGTGAGCGAGCGCTGGGGCATCCACGCCGCCGGATCGCTCCTCGTCGCGGTCGCTCTGGCGATCGCCGGCCTCCTCATCCTCACCCGCCGGGCCGCGCCGACCGTCGCCGATGCCGTGACCACCGGCGACGAGCTCGTCCCCGCCGCCGTTGTCCCGTCCCCCACCCTCGCCCCGAACGCCACCCGGGCTGCCGCCTGATGGTCGCCGTGGGCACCGTGAGACACAGCGAGGAGATCACCATGTCCCCGTCCGAGATCCGCACCCCCGACGAGCGTCTGTGGACCATCGCCGGGCACTGGCAGACGTCCGGCCACGTCATCGGCGAACCACGCATCCCGGTCGCCGGGACGGACGTCTGCCAGGTCCTGCCCGGGGGTCACTTCCTGGTGCACCACGTCGACGTGACGGTCGGCGATCGGCCCGTGCGAGCGATCGAGATCATCGGCGAGCCGGGCGCCGCCGGCTATCTCGCTCGGAGCTACGACGGTGAGGGCAACGCCGAGGTCATGCACCTCACGATCGACCACGATGGCGTCTTCCACTTCGCCGGTGGCGGCGACATCGCCCCGGCCGCCCAGCCGGGGGAGACCCCTACGGCCCGGGTGCGATCGACGCTCACGATCGCTGAGGACCGCCGATCGATGACGGCGCTCTGGGAGCGATCCGACGACGGCCGGACCTGGCATCCCTGGATGGACATGGCCTTCACCCGGCAGGGCTGACGGCGGAGGATGTCCGTTTGAACGCTGGCCGCGTGCGGTAGGCGACCCCGCACTACACGAGCCAGGGAGGTCGACGTGGCAGAACGGATGACACAGCAACCCGGCGCGTCAGAGCGCGCCGGCCAGGTCGCCGGTACGGCGCGGGAGGAGGCGCAGGCCGTCGCCACCGATGCCCGTCAGGAAGCGTCGGCGGTGGCGTCGGAGGCCAAGGCACAAGCACGCAACGTGCTGGACGAGACCCGCTCCGCCCTCCGGACACAGGCACGCCAGGGGACCGACCGCACGGCCGGGGCGCTCGACAACCTGAGCTCGCAGTTCCGGGCTCTGGCGTCGGGGGACCGGGAGGGAGCCGGCGAGCTCGGCCGCTACGCCGACCAGGCGAGCGAGCAACTGCACGCCACCGCCCAGCGGATCGGCAGCCGGGGCTTCGACGGCCTGGTCGACGACGTGCAGTCGTTCGCCCGCCGGCGGCCGGGCGTGTTCCTGGCCGTGGCGGCCGCGTCCGGCTTCGCCGTCGGTCGGCTGTTCCGGGGCGCCCAGGCGGCGTCGTCGGCGTCGTCGCCCGGCGGCGACGGCAACGGCGCCCGAGACCGCCCGGCCCCGGGAACGTACGCCCCGATCGTGCCGGCGGAGTCTGGCGTCCTGCCGGCCGGGCCCGAGGGCGGCATGCCCCCCGACCGTGACCCGTACGGCGCCACCGCCGCCGCGCCCGGCCCCGCCGCCGACCCTCCCCTCGGCGAGACGGGGATGGAGCGATGAGCACCGGAACCCCGGGCCCGGACTACCGGCCGTACGGCGAACCGCTCGGCGAGCCGTCGCTCGACGAGCGATCGCTCGGCGAGCTCTTCGGCCGGTTGACGAGCGACCTCGGCGAGCTGATGCGGTCCGAGATCGAGCTGGCCCGGGCCGAGATCCGGGAGGAGGCCGGCAAGGCCGGCAAGGCCGGCGGGATGCTCGGGGCCGGCGGGCTGATCGCCTACCTCGGGCTCGCCCTGGTGGCAACAGCCGCCGCCTGGGGCCTTGCCGAGGTGATCGACGCCGGGTGGGCGTTCCTCGTGGTCGGCCTGGCGGTCGGTGCCCTCGGCGCCGCGCTGGTCCTGATGGGCCGGGACCGGCTGCGGGACGTTCGGCCGGTGCCCGAACAGACCGTGGAAACGTTGAAGGAGGATGCCCAATGGGCAAGAGCGCAAGTGAAGTGAGGGCCGACATCGAGGACACGCGCCGGGAGATGTCCGACACGATCGACGCCATCGCCGACCGGACGAGCCCGCGCCGCATCGTCGGCCGGCGCCGCCAGGCGATCGCCGGCGGCTGGCGGTCGGTCCGGGAGCGGGTCATGGGCCGGGCGGAATCCACCACCACCGCCGCGGGGGACGGGGCGCGGCACGTGTCGGAGTCGGCCCGCGACGCCGCCGGGTCGGCGGTCGAGTCCGCCCGCCATGTGCCGGACACCGTGGTCGCCAAGACTCAGGGCAACCCCGTGGCCATGGGCGTGGTGGCGTTCGGCGCCGGCCTGCTCGCGGCGTCGCTCATCCCGCCGAGCGAGCCGGAGCAGCGGCTCGCCGGCACGCTCCGGGACCAGGCCCAGCCCCTCCAGGACGAGCTGAAGGCCGCCGGCCAGCAGGTCGTCGAGGACGTGAAGTCGAGCGCACAGCAGGGCGCCGAGCAGGTCAAGCAGCGGGCCTCCGACGCGGCCGGCACGGTCCAGGACGACGTGCGGTCGTCGGCCCAGGAGGTCCGGGGTAGAGCCGGGAGGTGATCTCCCCACTCCGGCGTCCGGACGTGTCGGAAACCGGCACGGACGGACGCCGGAGTTGCACCCACGGGACGTCCACGTATGGGCGGTTGTCGACGGGCACGATGGGCAGATGCGTCGATTCGTGCGTGAGCACAGCCTGTCGATCGTGACCTTCGGGGCGTTCGTCGTGATCTGGCTCGGTGGCCAGACCTGGACGGGGCATCGAAGCTTCAACGAGGAACAGCGGGCCCACGGCGAACCCACCGTCAGCTTCTCCGAGTACCTGACGCAGGCCCACTTCGGCGAGGCGACGTTGGAGAACTGGGAGTCCGAGTTCCTGCAGATGGGCGTGTACGTGCTCCTGACGGCCTGGCTGATCCAGAAGGGCTCCGCAGAGTCCAAGCCTCCCGAAGGCGACTCGACCGTCGAGGCCGACCCGCGCGAGCACCGCGCGGACCCCGACGCCCCGTGGCCGGTACGGCGAGGCGGGTGGGTCCTCCGGATCTACGAGAACTCACTCAGCATCGTGATGCTCAGCCTCTTCGCGCTGGCCTTCGCCGGCCATCTCGTCACCGGCGCCCACGCCTACAACGCCGAACAGATCGCACACGGCGAGCCGACGATCTCCACCTGGGACTACCTGTTCCGCGCACAGTTCTGGTTCGAGTCGCTGCAGAACTGGCAATCCGAGTTCCTCGCCGTCGGCAGCCTCGTGGTCCTCAGCGTGTTCCTCCGCCAACGGGGCTCGCCCGAATCCAAGCCCGTCGACGCACCACACACCAGCACCGGCACCTAGTCAGCCGATCGCCCGACCTGGGTGGCGAACCACCTGACGAACCATCGCTGCCACGGGGCTCGCACGGCCCGGCGGTCGTAGTGGCGGCGGATGTAGGCGACCGCTTCGCCGCTCGGCGTGCCGGCCAGCACGGCGAAGCAGGCGAGCACCGTCCCGGTCCGGCCCGTGCCGGCGCGGCACGCCACCTCGACGCGGCACTCGGCGCTCCGCTCGAACGTGTCCCTCAGGACCGCGACGGTGGCGGAACGGTGCCGGGGCAGCCAGAAGTTCCGCCATGGGAGCCACACCGACTCCCACGACATCGGCGGCGGCCGGTGCGCCAAGAGGTACAGCCCGAGCTCGGGAGGCGGCTGCGGTGGCGGCTCTCGCTTCAGCCCACGAGCTCGGACGCAGCGACCGTCGACGAGCTCGACGACGGACGAACCCGATGGGCTGGAGCCACCACGTTGGGAGCGAACCTCCGACGTCACGGTCGAGCCGTACCCCCGAATGTGCGCCGACTATGACTCGACACCTCGACAGTGACCCCGGACCGGCCCCCTGTTCGTCCCAGACCGGCGCTCGACGGGCAGGTCAGCGGCTCGTGGCCTTGCGGTATTGGCGGTTCGCCAGCGGCACGAACACCGCCAGGATGATCGCCACCCAGATGAGGGTGTACAGCTCGGGATTCCGCAACGGCCAGACGTCGGGAGGCGGGTCCGCTGGATTGGTGTTGCCGAACAGATCGCGCGCCGCCTGGGTGACGGCGGAGATCGGGTTCCACTCGGCGAAGGTGCGCAGGACGGTCGGCAGGCTCTCGCTGGGCACGAACGTGTTGGCGATGAACGTCAGCGGGAAGATGATCATGAACGACGCGTTGTTCACCACCTCGGGGGTGGGCACGAGCAGTCCCACCCACGCCATGATCCACGAGAAGGCGTAGGCGAACAGCAGCAGGAGCAGGAACCCCGCGAGCGCTTCGAGCACCGAGCCGCGGATCCGCCACCCGACCAGCAGCCCCGTGATGGACATGATCGCGATCGAGATGACGTTGTAGAGCACGTCGCTCGTCGTTCGCCCCACGAGGACCGCTGATGGAGCGATCGGGAGCGACCGGAACCGGTCGATGATCCCCTTCTGGATGTCCTCGGCCAGGCCGGCGCCGGTGAAGGTGGCACCGAACACGACGGTCTGGGCGAAGATTCCCGCGATGAGGAACTCGCGATAGTTCACGCCGGGTACGTCGATCGAGTTGCCGAAGACGTAGGCGAACAACAGCACGAACATGATGGGCGACAGGGTCGTGAACACGAGCACGTCGGGAACGCGCTTGACCTTGATGAGGTTGCGCTTGGCGATCACGGCGCCGTCGGCCAGTGCTAGCCGCAGTGACCCCATCACGCGACCTCCCGCTCGATCTCTTCCTCGGCGGCGTCGTCGGCGTCGTCCCCGGCCGCGTGGCCCGTGAGGGTCAGGAAGACGTCGTCGAGGGTCGGCCGGCGCAGCCCGACGTCGAGCACGCCGAGCCCGGCCCGGCCGACGTCATCGAGCAGCGAGCGCAGCGTCGACGCACCCCCGGCAATGGGAGCGACGAGCGTCCGCGTGCGTTCGTCGACCTCGACGTCGCCGCATCCGTTCTGGGTCATCACCCGCTGGGCGAGAGGCAGGTCCTCGCTCCGCCGCACCACGAGTTCGATCCGCTCGCCGCCGACCTGGCTCTTGAGCTCGTCGGCGGTGCCCTGGGCGATCGCCCGGCCCTGATCGATGACGACGATGTCGTCGGCCAGCCGGTCGGCCTCCTCGAGGTACTGGGTGGTGAGCAATAGTGTCGTCCCGCCCTGCACGAGCCCACGGATGATGTCCCACATGTCGATGCGGCTGCGCGGGTCGAGTCCCGTCGTCGGCTCGTCGAGAAACAGGATCGGTGGTTGCGCCACCAGCGCCGCCGCGAGATCGAGGCGCCGTCGCATGCCGCCCGAGTAGGTCTTGACGGGGCGGTCGGCGGCGTTGGACAGCCGGAACCCCTCGAGCAGCTCGTGCGCCCGGTCTCGCGACCGTGCCCGGCCGAGGTGATACAGCCGGCCGACCATGTCGAGGTTCTCGAAGCCGGTGAGGTACTCGTCCACGGCTGCGTTCTGGCCCGACAGCCCGATCCGCTCCCGGACCCGTCGCGGGTCCGACGCGACGTCGACGCCGTCGACCGTGGCCGTGCCCTCGTCGGCCTCGAGCAAGGTCGTGAAGATGCGCACCGCGGTCGTCTTGCCGGCACCGTTGGGGCCCAGCAGTCCCAGGACCGTCCCCTCCGGCACCGCAAGGTCGAGCCCGTCGAGCGCGGTGACTTCGCCGTACCGCTTGACCAACCCCTCGGCCCTGATCCCACCTGGCATGGCACTCCTCCTGGTTCGATCGTGGCTGAGCCGGATCGGTCGAAACGAACATGCCCATCGACCGAGGTCCGGGACATCACATCTACCAGCCGATCCCCCGGATGACTCCGGCGAGTCGTGGCGGCTCACCGACAGTGGTTGGACGGCTGCCTAGAGCGAGAGCAACGGCGGTCAGCATCACGTCGTCGTGCGGCTCCCTCAGTTCCGCGTGTCTGTGAGGCCACCGGGAAGGTCGATCGGCGGGTTCGGCAGCAGGCGCACGTCGCGCTGCGCCAGGAGCGCATGCCACTCGTCCTGGCGGGCGGCGAACGATCGGGGGTCGCCCATCATCACTTCGAAGAGGACGACGCCGTCCGGACCGGCGACGAAGGGGCCGAAGTCGTCGCCCTGGTCGAGGGCGATGTGGGTGCCCGGCCCACACTCGACGCCGCCGCAGGTCATCGTGCCCTCGAGGACGAGCACGACGTGGTCGCTGTTGTGGCCGTGGGGCTGCACCATCATCCCGGGATCCCAGCGGGCGTGGAGCGACAGGAACCCACCCCGTGTGTCGAGCCAGCGCTCGTACACCGACGCGGTGCAGGCCGGGTCGGGCCCGTGCTGTTGCCGTCGCACCTCCTGCCACGGCACGTCCTCGACGTGGACGATGCGGGGACCCCGGTCCACGGCCGGGCTCACCTCCGTCCCGCCCGATGCGGATGAGCTCGTTTCCATGCCCGGATCCTGCCGCACCCGAACCGCATCCGCGCTCGAACGTCCACCTAGGGTGGTCGGCGATGGTCGCCGTGTCGATCCCCGTCGTGTTCGGCTGGATCGTGCTCGGCCCCTTGGCGGCCATTGCCGTGACCTTGACGGCGAGCCGCCTCCTCGGCGCCCGGCGGGGTTGGCAGAGCCTTGCGCTTGCCGGCCTCGGGGGGTGGATCTGCGGCGTGGTGGCGTCCGGGATCGTCACGGGATGGGAGTGGGACTCGCCCGACATGGCGCTGCTGGCGCTGGCGCTCGGCACGCTGTTCACGATGATGGCGGCCGTCGGGCTCGACCTGCTCGCCCCGGTCGGTTCGCTGGCCGCGGGCACCGCGGCCGGTCGCATAGAGATGGCCAACCCGCTGGCCGGTGTCCGAGCGTTCCTCGAACCGATCCGACGGTTCCGCGAGGTGCTCGCCCTTGCCCGGCAGAACGGCGTGACGAGCCGCCGGCAGCCATCAGACGAGGCGCTCCCCGCCGGCGTCCGGCGCACGCTCGAGCAGGCCGGCGGCATGTTCGTGAAGGCCGGCCAGGTGGCGTCGACCCGTCCGGACCTGCTGCCGCCGGCCTGGTGCGATGAGCTGTCGCTGCTGCGAAGCCAGGCTGAGCCCGCGTCGCGGGACGCCATCCGGCCGGAGCTCGAGGCCCAGCTCGGTGGCCCGGTGGAGCGGACCTTCGCTCGCTTCGACTGGGTGCCCCTCGCCAGCGCCTCCATCGCCCAGGTCTACGGCGCCCAGCTGCCCGACGGGACCGACGTCGTGGTCAAGGTGCAGCGGCCGGGCCTCGACGAGACGATCGCCCGCGACAGCGCCGCCATCATGCAGCTGGCGGGCCTGATGGAGCGCCGCACTGCGCTCGGCCTCTCCCTGCGCCCACGAGAACTCGCCGCCGAGTTCATCGACAACGTGCGCGAAGAGCTCGACTTCCGGATCGAGGCCGCCAACGCCGAGGCCATGTCCGCCTCACTCATCCGTGCGGACCGCGTGCGCGTCCCCGGCATCGTCGAGCACCTGTCGACCCAACGGGTGCTGGTCGAGGAGCGGGTGAGCGGGGTCACGATCTCCGACTCCGCCCGGCTCCAGGAGCTCGGACACGACTCGTCCGACGTCGCCCACCGCCTCCTCGACGCCTTCCTCGGACAGATCTTCGAGGCCGGCATCTTCCACGCCGACCCGCACCCCGGCAACATCCTCGTGGAGGACGACGGCACCATCGTGCTGATCGACCTCGGCGCGGTCGGCCGGCTCGGCCCCAACCAGCGGGCCATCGTCCTGGAGCTGATGGTGGCGGCGGGCTCCGGCGACAGCGCGCTGCTCCGCCAGGCGCTCACCCAGATGACCGTCATCGACCGGACCGCCGACCTGCGTGACTTCGACCTGGCGCTGGACGACCTGCTCGGACGCAACCTGCGCCAGGGCTCGGTGCTGACCGCCAGCGCCTTCCAGGATCTGACGGTCCTGGTCGGGCGCTTCGGCATCCACGTTCCCCGCTGGTTCGGCACGCTGTCGCGGGCGATGGTGACGCTGGAGGGCACCCTCCTGTCGATCGACCCGGGGTTCTCTCTGGTCGATGCGGCCATGGCCCGCGGCGGCGGCGAGATCCGCGAGCGAGCCGAGCTGTCGACGGTGCGGGAGATCGTCGAGACCGAGGCCATGCGGCAGCTGCCCCGGCTGCGGCGCCTCCCCCAGCGCGTCGACGATCTGCTCGGCCAGGCCACCGAGGGGCGGTTGTCGGCGCGGGTGTCCCTGTTCTCCCACGAGAGCGACGAGCGCCTGCTGCGTGGCCTCGTCGACCGCGTGGTCATGGCCGTCCTCGCCGCGTCGCTGGGCATCGGCTCGGTGGTCCTGCTGGGCATCAGGACGGGCCCCGAGGTGCGCGACACGGTCACGATCAACGAGGTACTCGGCTACGTCGGCCTGGCCGCTGCCAGCGTGCTGGCCCTACGGGTCATCGCCGCCGTGGTCCGCGACGGCCAGACGTAGCTCCGCGCGGCCGACGCGGCACGTGCTCACGAGCCGGCGGCGGTCTACGGTCCGAGACGCTACGCCGGTGGTCGCAGGCCACGACTGCGGGTTCCTGGCGTAGTCTTTCCGTGTTCACGGCGATTCAGTCGGAGGGCGGGACATGGCACGCGGGCCACATGGAGTGTTCGAAGGTCTCGATGAGGTGCCCGCGGAGCGCCGTCCGGTGGTGTTCATGTTCCAACCGAACGCGTTCGAACCGGTGACACCAGATCGACTCGCCGAGTGGGAGCGCGCCCTCGTGGACCACTACGGCGTGCCGAGAGCGACGTTCGACGATCCGGACGCGGTGCTCAATGGCGGCACGTGGTCCAACTGCGGCGACGGGCGGATCTGCGCCGACGATTCCGACAACTTCGACGTCGAGTACGCGGCGCCGTCAGGGCCCGACGAGGGCACCAGCGGCCGCAGGCCCGCCGTCTTCATGTGGCAGCCGTCGCGCTTCTACGTCGTTCCGGCCGAGCGGCTGGCCGACTGGGAGCGGGTCCTACGCGAGCACGTCGGCATCCCGGCAGCCGGGGTCGCGGTCGGCGACAACGGGAGCGGGACCCTGTCGGCGACGCATCCGAACGACTGCATGGACGACTCCGACTACCTGTCGGAGTGACCTGCCCGCCGGGCAGGCGTGAGGCGGGGCGATGGGCGACGTCCGTATCGCAGTCCTCACCTTCACCGACGACCTCCACGCGCTCGCCATCCAGGCTCACCTACGGACCATCCCGGGCACCGTGTGCGACGTCGTGGAGGTCGACACGATCGCCGATCGTGCGCCCGGTGTGTCCTGGTCCACCGAGGCCGAGACGTTCCCGGCGACCGTGCCGACTCGTGACGGAGCCGGTCTCGACCCCGCGACCTGCGACGTCATCTGGTTTCGCCGCTGGAACCGGCCTCAGGTAGCGGCGCGTTCCCTCGCCGATCCGGCCGCGGTCGACGTGGTGACTGCCAGCACGTCGAGCGCCGTGCTCGGCACCCTGCGGAACACGTTCCGCGGCCGCTGGGTCAGTGACCCCGAGGCGACGCGGCGAGCCGAGAACAAGCTGGTGCAGCTGGCGGCCGCCCGGGCTGCCGGCTTTCGAGTGCCGCGCACGCTGGTGAGCAACGACCCGGCCGAGATCAGGCGATTCTGTGGCGACCTGGAGGGTCGAGCGGTGTTGAAGGCGGTCCGTGGCACCGCGCACAGCCAGCTGTTCACCCTCGAGGTGACCCCCGAGCACCTGGCCGACGACGACGCGCTGCGGCTCTGCCCGACGATCTTCCAGGAGCGCGTGCCGGGCTCACGCCACGTTCGGGCCCTGTGCTGCGGCGACGAGGTGTACGCCGCCACCATCGAATGCGCCGATCTGGACTGGCGGAAGGACCTGCGGGTACCGATGGCTCCCTACGCCGTCGACGAACCGACACGGCAACGTCTGGCCAGGCTGCTGGAGCTCCTGGGGCTGCGGATGGGCGTCGCCGACATCAAGATCGACGAGGCGGGTGACCTGGTATGGCTCGAGCTCAACCCCCAGGGCCAGTTCCTGTTCGTCGAGGGGCTGACCGGTATGGATCTCACCGGCGCATTCAGCCGCTTCCTCCGGCGCGAAGCACCCGCGGCGGCGACGCGGTGGATGCCTGACGCCTAGGATTCATCCTGGCGCGCAGAGGGCGCCTCCGGGTCCGCGGAAAGGACCGAGTCCACCTCTGGTCAGACGACTGAGACAGGAATCCTGGCGATCTCCTTGGCCTGGCGTGCGGACCTCGGGCCGTCGAGAGGAGACGTCATGCCCGACCTTCCTGCCCGACCCGATTTCGAGCAGATCCGCCATCAGGCCAAGGACCTTCTGCGGGCGGCGCGCCGCGGCGACAACGAGTCGCTGGCGCGGATCCGCGCCGTGTCGTCGCGTCTGGCGCTCGCGTCGGCTCAGCTTGCCGTCGCCCGGGAGTACGGGTTCGCCAGCTGGCAGAAGCTGAAGCTCGAGGTCGAGCGCCGCGAGATCCTCGACGATCGGGACGTCGAGCGGCTCCGGGTGCTCCTGGCGGAGGACCCCGCCCTCGCGACCCGGTCGCTGGAACACTGGTGCGATCACCCGCAGGGTGCATCGCCGCTCGCGTACCTGGCGATGCTGCGCTACGACACAGCACGCGGTGTCTGGCGGGACCTGCGTGGCACCGGCCGCGTGGCGAGGGCGCTCGTCGACGCCGGCGCCCCGGTCGACGGCGAGGCCGGAGACCAAGAGACACCCCTCATCACCGCCGCGAGCTACGGAGACGCCGAGGTCGCCCGTGTGCTGATCGACGGTGGCGCCGATCTCGAGGCGAGGGCGGCGGAGGACTCCGGTGGTGTCCCGGGAGGCACTGCGCTGCTCCACGCCGCGGTCTTCGCCATGACCGAGGTCGTCGACGTGCTGGTCGCCGCCGGTGCCCAGCCCCACGGGATCGAGGAGGCAGCCGCAACGGGGAACGTGGTGGGCTGGCTCGACGCCCAGACCCCGCTCGACCGGCGCGTGCGGGCGCTCGTGATGGCCTCTGCCCACCAGCGTCTCGACGTGATCGACCAGCTGATCGCGGCCGGCACACCCGTCGACGCTGTCGACGAGGCATTCGGCGGACACCCGTTGCGCGAGGCGGCCGCCAACGGCAGACCTGGCAGCGTCGTGCGCCTGCTCGAGCACGGGGCCGACCCCAACCTGCGCGACGAACAGGGGCGTACGCCGCGCGATCTGTGCCACCGCGGGCGCGCCGACCACGACGACCTCCCGGGGTTCGACGAGGTCGAGGCGATCCTGGCCCCCCTCACGTCCCCCGACCCGCCCCAGCGCCATGTCCGCGCCGGGCGGGAACGATCGGGCACCGCCGCCGAGGGGCAGCCCGCCGTGACGATCGAGATCCGGGCGACCGACTTTCCCGGACGGTCCTGCGGTCCGGGTCTCGACGGCGAGATGTACGAGGACATCCACGTCGGGCTCGCCTGTCGCAGCGACACCATCGAGCTCGTCCGTGGTGACGCCCGCCGGGCACGCTGGACATTCGACGTCACCATCCGGCGCGACGACAGCGGCACCCTCGACTTCGGCGGTCCGTTCATCCATGGCGCCCGAGGAGCCCGCTCGGTCGGGCTGCGCTGGGGCACGCTCACCGAGCACGACGAGCTCGAGGTCTTCCGAGCCGCCAAGCTCCGCATCGCCGACATCGACCCCGCCCTCATCGAGGAGGCCGTGAAGGACCACCGCCGGCTCGTCGCCCGTATCGGGCTCACCGACCACCACGGACACCCCGTGTGCGCCACCGTGCGGCCGCCCGGCGTCGCTTGGTCCATCACCTAGCCCGCCGGCTCGGCGACGTGGCGGCCGGCCGGATCGGGCTGATCGATCGTCGCCGACAGCGCCTGCCCGGGGTCAGTCTGCCGGGCGGATGTCCAGCCCGAACAGCGCCTCGAAGCGGGCGTAGTACTCGTCGTCGTCAGCGGCGGTGCCGAGGGACACCCAGTCGGCGTCGGTCATGCGCTCACGCCCGCGGACGAGGTCATCGCCGCCCCACGATGTGCGGTAGCGAAGCTCGGGACGGTCGACGGTGACCGCGTGATGGATCACCTCGGCCACCTCGAACGGGTCGGTGGCATTGGCGATGCCGGTGGCGTACATCTGGAACATGCGCCGGTAGTGGTCGTCGTAGGCGCCGGAGGCGTTCGGGGTGTCGACGGTCTTGGCGAAGATCGCCGACTTGGTGACGCCCGGTTCGACGATCACGACCCGGATGCCGAACGGCGCCACCTCCTGGGCGAGGCCCTCGCTGAGCCCCTCGAGCGCCCACTTGGACGCCACGTACGGCGACTGCGCCAGCGCGGCCACTCGACCGGCGATCGACGTGATGTTCACGATCGCGCCGCTCCGCCGCTGGCGCATCTGCGGAAGGACCGCCTGGGTGCAGCGCACGACGCCGCACAGGTTGACGTTCATGACGTCGAGGTAGTCGGCCGAGGTGGTCTCCTCGGTCACGCCGTTACCGGCGACGCCGGCGTTGTTCACCAGCACGTCGACATGGCCGGCGCGCTCGAGGATCTCGTCGAAGCCGCGCCGGACCGATGCGTCGTCGGCGACGTCGAGCTCGACGAGCTTCACCTCGACGCCCCGCTCGGTCGACATGGCGGCGAGCTTCGCGGCCCGGTCCTTGCTCCGCACCGTCCCGTACACATCGTGGCCCCGGGCGGCGAGGTGGATCGCCGTGGCGCGGCCGATGCCCGAGTTCGCGCCGGTGACGACGGCAACAGGAGACACCTGAGTCATGCCCCAGAAGCTAGCCACCCCATCGACGGGCCGGTAATCTCGACTTGCGAGCATTACCGGCCTAGTGTCCCTGTCATGTCACGGCCGCTGCTCGCCCCGCCGTTGCCCTCGTCGGTCGACACGGCCAGCGAGACGTTCGAGCGCAACCGGGCGGACATGGTCGAACAGCTCGACGTGCTGAGCGAGCTGCTCGACCAGGCCGAGTCGGGCGGGGGCCCCGCGGCCATGGACCGGATGCGGTCACGCGGCAAGCTCCCGATCCGCGAGCGCATCGCCAACGCGCTCGACGCCGACAGCCCGTTCCTCGAGATCAGCCCGCTGGCCGGCTACGGGTCGGACTACGTCCTGGGCGGCGGCATGGTGGTGGGCGTCGGCGTGATCGCCGGCACCGAGTGCGTGGTGATGGGCAACGACCCATCGGTCCTCGGTGGTGCGCTCACGCCCTACGCGCTGAAGAAGTGGATGCGCGCCATCGAGATCGCCCGCGACAACCGCATCCCCTACGTGAGCTTCGTCGAGTCGGCCGGCGCCGACCTGCGGGTGCAGACCGGCGGCGACGGTGGCCGCCGGCGGGCCCAGACCGAACACTTCGCGGAGTCCGGCCGGGCGTTCTACGAGATGATCGAGCTGTCCAGGCTCGGCATCCCGACGGTGTGCGTGGTTTTCGGGTCGTCGACGGCGGGCGGCGCCTACCAGCCGGGGCTGTCGGACTACGTGATCGTGGTCGAGGAGCAGTCGAAGATCTTCCTGGCCGGCCCACCGCTGGTGAAGATGGCGACCGGCGAGGAGAGCGACGACGAGACCCTGGGCGGCGCCCGCCTCCACGCCGAGGTGTCGGGCCTGGGCGACTACCTGGCCACCGACGAGATGGACGCCATCCGCATGTGCCGGGAGGTGGTTTCGCACCTCAACTGGCGCAAGGCCGGACCCGAGCCCTCGGTCGACCCCCAGGCGCCGATCCACGACCCCGACGAGCTGCTCGGGTTGGTCAGCCGCGACCTGCGCCAGCCCGTCGACGTGCGCGACGTCGTCGCCCGGGTGGTGGACGGCTCCCGCTTCGAGGAGTTCAAGCCCCGCTACGGCTCGACGGTGGTGTGCGGCTGGGCCCAGGTCCACGGCTACCCGGTGGGGATCGTCGGCAACAACGGGGTGATCTACCCCGAGGGCGCGGAGAAGGCCGCGCACTTCATCCAGCTGTGCAACCAGGTCGATACGCCGCTCGTGTTCCTGCAGAACATCACCGGCTACATGGTGGGTCGCGACTTCGAAGCGGCCGGGATCATCAAGAAGGGCTCGCAGATGATCAACGCCGTGACCAACTCGACCGTGCCGCACCTCACGGTGATCATCGGCTCCTCGTACGGGGCCGGCACCTACGGGATGTCGGGACGGGCGTTCGGCAACCGGTTCACGTTCCTGTGGCCGACGGCGAAGATCGCCGTGATGGGACCCAAGCAGATCGCGGGCGTCATGTCGCAGGTGCGCCGGGGGCAGGCGGCCCGCAAGGGACTCGAGTTCGACGAGGAGGAGGACGCCAAGATCGTGGCGGCGGTCGAGGAGACGCAGGAGAAGGGCTCGCTCGCCCTCGTCGCCACCGGCGCCATCAGCGACGACGGCATCATCGACCCGCGGGACACGCGCACCGTGCTCGGGCTGTGCCTGTCGGTGGTGCGAAACCGGGCGATCGAGGGCACCACCAACTACGGCGTGTTCCGCCTGTGACGCCGATGGGCACACCGTTCACGACCCTCCTCGTCGCCAACCGCGGCGAGATCGCCAGCCGGGTCTTCCGTACGGCGCGCACGATGGGCCTGCGGTGCGTCGCGGTCTACGCCGACGCCGACGTGCACGCTCCGTTCGTGGGCCAGGCCGACGAGGCCGTGCGGCTGGGGCACGGCTACCTCGACCGTCCGGCGATCATCGCCGCCGCGGCGGCGACCGGCGCCGGCGCGATCCACCCTGGCTACGGCTTCCTCTCGGAGAACGCGGCGTTCGCGGCCGAGGTCGCGGCGTCCGGGCTGACCTGGGTCGGGCCACCGCCCGACGCGATCGAGGTCATGGGCGACAAGCTGGCCGCCAAGCGGGCGGCGGTCGACGCCGGCGTCCCGATCCTGCGCTCGTCCGACGACCCGACCGCCGACGGCGAGATCGGCTATCCGCTGCTCGTCAAGGCGGCCGCCGGCGGGGGTGGCAAGGGGATGCGCGTCGTCGAGTCCGCGGGCGACCTGCCCGAGGCGGTGGCCGCCGCCCGGCGCGAGGCGGCGAGCGGCTTCGGCGACGACCGGGTGTTCCTCGAGCGCTACATCGCCCGGGCGCGCCACGTCGAGATCCAGATCCTGGGCGACGCCCACGGCGGGCTCGTCCACCTGGGCGAACGCGAGTGCTCGATCCAGCGGCGCCACCAGAAGATCATCGAGGAGTCGCCGTCACCCGCCGTCGACGCGGACCTGCGGGCCGCGATGGGCGACGCCGCGCTGCGGCTGGCGCGGGCCATCGGCTACTCGTCCGCCGGCACCGTCGAGTTCCTCGTCGACGACGCCACCGGCGAGTTCTTCTTCCTCGAGGTCAACACCCGGCTGCAGGTCGAGCACCCCGTCACCGAGGAGGTCACGGGCATCGACCTCGTCCGCGAGCAGCTGCGCGTCGCCGTCGGCGAACCGCTCGGCTACGGCCAGGACGCGGTCTCGTTCCGCGGGCATGCCATCGAAGCCCGCCTCTACGCCGAGGACCCCGCCGCGGGGTTCCTGCCCGCCGCCGGCACGCTCGCCGCCTTCGCACCGGCGACCGCCCCGGCCGTTCGGTGGGACGCCGGGGTCGAGGCCGGCTCGGTCGTGAGCGTGGACTTCGACCCGATGCTCGCCAAGGTCGTGGCCCACGCCGCGACGCGCGCCGAGGCGGCCGCGCGCCTGGCGCTGGCGCTCGAGCGTCTTCACATCGCCGGCGTGGCGACCAACCGTGACCTGCTCGCCGGCACGCTGCGCCATCCCGCCTTCCTGACCGGCGACACCACCACCGACTTCCTCGACCGCGTCGCGCCGGCGACCACGCTCGTGCTCCCCGAGAGCGAGCTCGCGCGTTCCGCCACGCTGGCCGCCCTCTGGCTGCAGGGCGAGAACCGGGCGCAGGCCCCGGTGCTCTCCGCCGTCCCGAGCGGGTGGCGCAACGGGCGCTTGCCGGCCCAGCAGGTCTCGTTGGCCCACGGGGACGACGTGATCGACGTGCGCTACCAGTCGCGCCGCGATGGCTCGTTCGCCCTGGGCGCGCACGGCGACGGTGGCACTGCCCACATTCACCGGTGGTCGCCGACCGGGATCGATGCGGAGATCGACGGTCGGCGCATGACGACGCAGGTCACCCGCGCCGGCGACCGCCTCTACGTGCAGGCCGCCCGGGGCACGATCGCCTTCGGCATCGTTCCCCGCTTCGCGACGCCGGGCGCCGCGGCGCCATCGGGCGGGTTGATGGCGCCCATGCCCGGCGTCGTCCTCGACGTCCGCTGCGCTCCCGGGGACCAGGTCGAGACCGGCCAGACCCTGGTCGTCCTCGAGGCGATGAAGATGGAGCACGTCGTGCTTGCACCCGCCGACGGCGTCGTCTCCGACGTGCGGGTGGCCAAGGGACAGCACGTGGAGAACGGTGCGCTGCTGCTGGTGTTCGCGCCAGCGGACGCCTCCGCCGGCGAGGACGGCCCATGAGCGAGCGGAGCGAGCAAGCGGTGAGCACGCCGATCCGCATCGCCAACTGCTCCGGCTTCTACGGCGACCGGCTGTCGGCCGCCCGGGAGATGGTCGAGGGTGGTCCCATCGACGTGCTCACCGGCGACTGGCTCGCCGAGCTCACGATGTTGATCCTCGCCCGCACCCGGGCCACCCGGCCGGGCGGCGGGTACGCCCGCAGCTTCGTCACCCAGATGGAGCAGGTGATGGGGACGTGCCTCGACCGCGGCATCAGGGTCGTCGCCAACGCGGGTGGCCTCGACCCGGACGGGTGCGCCGAAGCCGTCGCCGAGGTGGCCGCGGGGCTGGGCCTGTCGCCGACCATCGCCTACGTCGACGGCGACGACCTGCTGCCCCGGCTCGACGAGCTCGTGGCCGCCGGCGTCGACCTCTCGCACCTCGACACCGGCGAGCCGGTCGGGGACACGAGCCGGTTCGTCAGCGCCAACGCCTACCTCGGGTGCTGGGGCATCGTCGAGGCGCTGCATCGCGGCGCGGACGTCGTCGTGACCGGGCGCACCACCGACGCCGCCGTCGTGTGCGGTCCGGCGGCGTGGTACCACGGCTGGTCCCGCGACGACTGGGACGCGCTGGCCGGCGGTGTGGCTGCCGGCCACGTCATCGAGTGCGGCACGCAGGCCACCGGCGGCAACTACTCGTTTTTCACCGAGGTGCCGGGCATGAGCCGCACCGGCTTCCCGTGGGCCGAGGTGGCGGCCGACGGGTCGTCGGTGATCGGCAAGCACGACGGCACCGGCGGCGAGGTGTCGATCGGCACCGTCACGTCGCAGCTGCTCTACGAGATCGGCGGCCCCGCGTACCTCGGCCCGGACGTGACCGCGCGGTTCGACACGATCGAGCTCGACCAGGTCGGCCCCGACCGCGTCCGCATCCGGGGCGCCCGGGGCGAGCCGCCGCCGCCGACCCTCAAGGTGGCGATGAACGTGCTGGGCGGCTACCGCAACGACATCGGCATCGCCCTCACCGGCCTCGACATCGAGGCCAAGGCGCAGCTCGTCGAGGCCGCCTTCTGGGAGGCGTGCCCCTACGAGCCGTCCGACTTCGCCGGGGTCACCACGCGGCTGGACCGGACCGACAAGGCCGACCCCGCCACGAACGAGGAGGCCGTCGCCGTCTGGCGGCTGACCCTCAAGGACCCCGACGAGCGCAAGGTCGGGCGCGCCGTCTCGAACGCCATGGTCGAGCTCGGCCTGGCCACGATCCCCGGTTTCTTCGGCGTCGGCGGCGGGCCCCGGGAGGGCCGGCCCTACGGCGTGTACCGCCCGGCGGTCGTGCCGGCGGACCTGGTGCCCCAGCGCGTCGTGATCCTCGGCGGCGACAGGACCGTGGTCGACTCGGTGGCGCCGCCGGAGCCCGGCACCGTGCTGGTGACGCCGGCGCCGGGCCCCGTCGCGGCCCCACCGGACGGCGTCACCGTCGCCGCGCCCCTCGGTCGCGTCGCCGGCGCCCGGTCGGGCGACAAGGGCGGCAACGCCAACCTCGGCGTGTTCGCCCGTAGCGACGAGGCGTGGGCGTGGCTCGACGGCTTCCTCACGATCGACCGGCTGCGGGCGCTGCTGCCGGAGACGGGCGAACTCGCCGTCGACCGCTACCGGCTCCCGGCCCTGCGCTCGCTCAACTTCGTGATCCACGGGCTGTTGCAGGAGGGTGTGGCGACGTCCACTCGCCAGGACGCCCAGGCCAAGAGCCTCGGCGAGTGGCTGCGCGCCCGGGTCGTCGACATCCCGGCCGCGCTGCTGCCGGACGGCTGACGATGGACTTCGACCTCCCGCCCGACGACGATCCCCGCCGACTGGCGGTGCGCGCCTGGCTCGACGCCAACCCCGATCCGACCGGGCGCCAGCTCGCCACCGCCGGCTACGTGGTGCCGGGGTGGCCGCCGCCCTGGGGCCTCGACGCCGACCCGGTCCACCAACTGATCATCGACGACGAGCTGGACCGGGCCGGCGTGCATCGCCCCGGGGGAATCGGCATCGGCTGGGCGGCACCGACCCTCCTGGTCGCCGGCAACCCGGAGCAGCAGCAGCGCTTCCTGCCCGGGATCCTCAGCGGCGAGGACCAGTGGTGCCAGCTGTTCAGCGAGCCGGACGCCGGGTCCGATCTGGCCGGACTCTCCACCCGGGCGGAGCGCGACGGCGACGAGTACGTCGTGACCGGATCCAAGGTCTGGTCCAGCGGCGCCCACCACAGTCGCTTCGGGATCCTGATCGCCCGCACCGACCCGGACGCGCCGACGCACAGGGGCGTCTCCTACTTCGTGTGCCCGATGGACCTGCCCGGCATCACGCTGCGGCCGATCCTGGACATGACCACGGCGCACTCGTTCAACCAGGTCTTCTTCGACGGTGTGCGGCTCCCGGCGTCGCTGCGCGTCGGCGACGAGGGCGCAGGGTGGCGGCTCGCCAAGGTCACGCTGTCGAACGAGCGGGTGATGCTCTCGTCCTCCGGGTCCCTCTGGGGGTCGGGGCCGTCCGCCGCCATGCTGGTCGACCTCGTGCGCAGCGCCGGCGGCGTCCAGGATCCGCCGTTGCGGCAGCGGCTGGCGGCCCTGCACTGCGAGGCCGAGGTGCTGCGGCTCAACCGGCTGCGCACGCTGAGCGCGGGCCTCGCCGGGCGCACGCCCGGGCCCGAGGCGTCGATCCAGAAGGTCATGGCCGACGAGCACGGCCAGCACGTCATGGCGCTGGCGAAGGACCTCGCCGGTGCGGACGGGATGCTCGAGGGGTCGGGGCCGGCCGGCGACCTACCCGAGTCGGCCCGCACCGGCGCGACCGAGGTCAAGGTCCGCCGCGGCCTCTTCCCCGGCGTCGAGCCGATCTGGCACTACGGCTTCCTGTTCGCGCCCGCGCTGACGCTCGGCGGGGGCACGTTCGCCATCCAGCGCAACATCATCGCGGAGATGGTCCTCGGCCTGCCCCGCGACCCGAGGCCGGCATGACGTCCGCCCCCGACGTGGCGGTCGACGAGACGCAGCGGCGGCTCCGAGCGGTGCGGCGTCCCCAGCCCGTGCTCGGCCGCGGGCGGGAGCGGGCGCTGACCGACCGCCAGCGCGAGCTGCTCGACCAGATGGAGCACCTCTTCGCCAACGGTTTCGCCGACCTCACGATGGCCGGGCTCGCGGCGCGCCTCAACTGCTCGCTGCGCACGCTCTACGCCCTGGCCCCCAGCCGCGACGAGCTCGTGCTCGTCGTCGTCGACCGCAGCCTGTGGCGCACCGGCAGGGTGGCGCGCCAGGCCATCGGCCACGACCTCGCGCCCCTCGACGCCGTCCGTGCCTACCTCGAGGCGGCGACAGTGGCGGTGAGCGGCTGGACCGAGCCGTTCGCACGCGATCTGGCGGCCGTGCCGGCGGCCCGGCAGCTCGCGGGCGAGCACGACGAGTACCTGTTCGCGGTGACCCGCACGCTGCTCGACCTCGGCGTCGAGCGTGGCGACATCCCGGACGTCGACACCGCGGCCGTCGCCCGGGTGCTGGCCGGCCTCGGCGGCTTCTTCTCGCGGCCGCACGTCATCCCGACGCTCCGGTCGTCGCCGAAGGAGGCCGCGGACGGCGTCGTCGACCTCGTCCTGCGGGGGCTGACGTCCCTACCGACGGAGGAGCGCCCGTGACCGACGTTCGCGAGCTGGCCGCCGATCTGCACGCCGAGCAGGAGTCGCTCGACGCCATCGTGGCCCGCCTGACCGACGAGCAATGGGGGCTGCCGACGCCGAGCCCCGGGTGGTCGGTGGCCGATCAGATCGGCCATCTGACCTACTTCGACGGCGCCGCCGCCACCGCCATCGCCGACCCGGAGGCGTTCAGGGCGTCCGTGAACCAGCTCATGGCCGCGGACGACAGGGACACGCTCACCCTGCACCGCCACCTGTCCTCGCCGGAGCTGCTGGCGGCGTGGCGGGCCAACCGCATCCGGCTCGCAGACGTCGCGACCAGCCTCGGGGACGACGCCCGGGTCGCGTGGTACGGGCCGTCGATGGGCGCCAAGTCGTTCCTCACGGCGCGGCTCATGGAGTGCTGGGCCCACGGCCAGGACGTCGCCGACGCGCTCGGCGTCGAGCGGGCGGCGACCGACCGACTCCGCCATGTCGCCCGGCTCGGCGTCCTCACCCGCGGCTGGTCCTACGTCAACCGCGGACTCGAACCGCCCGCAGGCGACGTCCGGGTGGAGCTGACGGGACCGTCCGGCGCGCTCTGGCGCTTCGGGGCCCACGATGCGCTCGGTGTCGTGACCGGGCCCGCGCTGGACTTCTGCCTCGTGGTCACGCAACGCCGCCATCCCGACGACACGGCCCTCCGGGTCACCGGCGACGTCGCCCGTGACTGGCTGGTGCGGGCGCAGGCCTTCGCCGGTCCCCCGACGGACGGTCCCGCCCCGAGGAGCACGTGATGGCGGTCGTCGAGACGGAGCTCAGTGGCGGCGTGCTCACGGTCACCCTGGCGGACGAGGCGAACCGCAACGCCCTCGGCGCCCGGCTCGTCGGCGAGCTCGTGGACGCGCTCGACGACGCGGACGCCGATCCCGCGGTCCGGGTCGTCGTGCTCACGAACCGGGGCCGCGTGTTCTGCGCGGGCGCCGACCTGTCCGAGCGCGCCTCCGACGACGCCCGGGTGGCGGCCCCCAGCCCGCAGGCGCTGTTCGGCCGGTTCGCCCGGTCGCCCAAGCCCTACGTGGGGCGCATCGCAGGGCATTGCGTCGCCGGTGGCATGGGGCTCGCCGCCGCCATGGACATCTCGATCGCGGCCGAGGACGCCAAGTTCGGGTTCACCGAGGTGCGCGTGGGTGTGGCGCCCGCGGTCATCTCGGTGGTCTGCCTGCCCAAGCTGCGGCCGGCCGACGCGCGTGCCGCGTTCCTGCGCGGCAGCCGGTTCTCCGCCGCCGAGGCCGCGCGGATGGGTCTCGTCAACGCCGCCGTGCCCGCCGACCGGCTCGACGACGAGGTCGACGCGGTCGTGACCGACCTGCTGGCCGGTGGACCCGGCGCCATCGCCGCCGCGAAGCGATTGCTGGCCGAGGTGCCCGGCACCCCGGTCGACGAGGCGTTCCGCTGGACCGGCGAGCTCTCGGCGCAGCTGTTCGCCACCGACGAGGCCAGGGAGGGCATGCGTGCCTTCCTCGAGAAGCGTCCGGCCGCGTGGACGCCCCCGCCGCCGGGGAGAGGAGCCTGACCATGCGCACCGCCGTCACGGACATGTTCGGCATCGACGTCCCGATCCTGGCGTTCAGCCACTGCCGGGACGTCGTGGCCGCAGTCACCAAGGCCGGGGGCATGGGTGTGCTGGGTGCGGCCGCGCACACACCCGACCAGCTCGAGATCGACCTGGGCTGGATCGAGGCGGAGATCGGCGACCGTCCGTACGGGGTCGACCTGATCGTGCCCGCCCGCTACGAGGGGTCCGACGAGGGCGGCCTGTCGATCGAGGCCGTGCAGGGCCTCATCCCGCCCCAGCATGTCGCGTTCGTCGACGACATCCTCCACCGCTACGAGGTGCCGGAGCTGCCCGACCGCGACACCGACGGCGAACCGTCGTCGCGCGGCGGCCCCGTGGGCAACGCCGGTGCCGGGATGATCTTCTCGGCCGAGCGGGCCGGCCCCCAGCTCGACATCGCCCTCGCCCGCCGGACCGCGCTGGTGGTGAACGCGCTCGGACCGCCGACGCCGGACATGATCGACCGCGCCAAGGCCGAGGGCCGGCTGGTCGGCGCGCTCGCCGGTGCCGCCCAGCACGCCGAGCGCCACGTCCAGGCCGGCGTCGACCTCATCGTGGCCCAGGGCTACGAGGCCGGCGGCCACACCGGCCAGATCGGCACCATGGTGCTCCTGCCCGAGATCGTCGACGCCGTCGGTGGCGTCCCGGTGCTGGGCGCCGGTGGCATCGGGCGTGGGCGGCAGATGGCCGCGGCCATGGCCCTCGGCGCCGCCGGCGTGTGGTGCGGCTCGGTCTGGCTCACCACCGAGGAGGCGGAGACCCATCCCGTGGTCAAGGAGAAGTTCCTCGCCGCCACGTCCGCCGACACGGTCCGTTCGCGATCTCGCACGGGCAAGCCGGCACGCCAGCTGCGCTCGGCCTGGACCGACGAATGGGACGATCCCGAGACGCCGATGCCCCTCGGCATGCCGTTGCAACCGGTGCTCGTGGACGCGGCGCTCCGACGCATCGACCGGGCGGCGCACCGCAAGGGCTCCGGCGCGGAACGACTGGCCAACTACTACGTCGGACAGATCGTGGGCGCCATGAACCAGTCGAAGCCCGCGGCCCAGGTCGTCTACGAGATGATCGAGGAGTTCATCGAGGCGACCCAGTCGCTGGCCCGCCAGCTCGAGACCTGACGCCGCCCGGCGTCGCCCGCGGGCTCTCAGCCATCCGCTAGCCGCGATGCTCGACGGTGTGTCGACGGAGGAGGGGGCGCCACGGCGCCGGGATCTGCATCGGTCGCCAGTCGCCTGGCGGTTGCGCCAGCCGGTCAGCCACCACGAACAGCACCGCCGGATGGTGGCCCAACCCGCAGTGGCTGCCCACCACCTCGATCGTCTCGTGCGGGCCCCTCCCTGCGTTCACACATGCCCGCCAGGGGACGATGCCGTCGGTGCGACTGAACACCGAGGTCGACGGCACCGGCAAGGGCCGCTCGTCTCCACTCGACCGCGTTCCGGGCGCGTCCGTGCCCCACAGCCGCGCCAACGATCGCGTCAGGGGCGCAGCGTGGCTCTCGTGGCCCGGCACGGGGCGGAACGGGCTCCCCAGGGTCACGACCGTGCGTACCGCTTCGGGGCGGGCTCGGGCGATCTCGCGGGCGTAGATCCCGCCCAGGCTCCATCCGACGATGCTCAGCGGCCGCGAGTCCTGCTCGTGCAGCCGCGCCAGGCGATCACGCAGCCGCCCGATCATCTTTTGCGACGGGACGTTGGTGCCCAACCGCCAGCCATGGACGCGGTAGCCCAGACCGCGCAGGAACCGACGCATCGGCACGGTCGACCGATCATCCGCCGCCAACCCGGGCAGCACGAGCACCGGGTGACCGTCCCCTCGAGGCGCGTTGGCCAACAGCGGTCGCGCCGCCTGCAACCACACCAGCTCGCCGAGGGCTCGCGGTCCCTCGGCCGCCAACAGCAACCGATTCGGCCGGCGCAAGCGCTGTGAGCCTGTGACGCTCATGATGGAGCTCCTCCGTCGCCTGTCGAACGGGACCAAAGTACCGCTGGGCGCGGCGCGGATGCGGTGGCAGAGTGCGGGGGCCCCGATCACCAGCGCGGGAGGGGACCATGAAGCAGCTGTCCGGCCTCGACGCCTCGTTCCTCTATGTGGAGACCGGGTCGCAATTCGGCCACGTCTCCAGCCTCTCGATCTACGCTAAACCCGAGGACGACCCCGACTACGACCCGTTCGCCGCCTGGCGTGCGCAGATCGAGCGCCGGCTCCATTTCCTCGAACCGCTGCGGCGCCGTCTCCGCGAGGTGCCGCTCGGCCTCGACCACCCGTACTGGATCGAGGATCCCGATTTCGACCTCGATTTCCACGTCCGCCACAGTGGTGTGCCGCCGCCCGGGCGTGACGACCAGATCGCCGAGGTCGTCGCCAGGATCGTCGGGCGTCCCCTCGATCGGAGCCGGCCACTCTGGGAGACCTATGTTCTCGAGGGCCTGCCCGACGGTCGGTTCGGCATCCTCACGAAGGTCCACCACGCCACGATCGACGGCGCCGCGGGGGCCGAGCTGCTCGTGCTCATGCTCGATGGCGACCCCGCGGGTGACGTGCTGCCACCCGAGTCGACGGCGGAGCAGCCGACGGAGCGTGTCCCGAGCGACGGCGAGATGCTCGTCCGGGCGGCGACGAACCTGCTCCACAAGCCGGGGCGAGCCGTGCTGCTGGGAGCCCGCACCGTGCGCGAGCTCGGCACGGCGATCCGCAACCCGATGATGGTCACGGCCGCCAACCAGGTCCGGGCGGGGCTCCGCGGCCCGCTCGGCGCCGTCCTCAACATCGGCCGCCCGCGTGTGCCGGAGGGGGAGGTCAAGGGGCCGGTGCCGACGAAGGCTCCGAGGCTGCCGTTCAATGCGGCCATCACTCCCCACCGCCGGTTCGCCTTCCGTTCGACCTCCCTCGGAGCCGTGAAGGAGGTGAAGAACGCGCTCGGAGCGACCGTCAACGACGTCGTCATGGCGATGTGCTCTGGCGGACTGCGGCAGTGACTCGAGTACCACAACGAGCTGCCGGAGCTCCCGCTGGTGGCAATGGTCCCGGTCTCGACCCGCACCGGACAGGAGACCGAGAAGTGGACGAACAGGGTGTCGGCCATCTTCGCGACACTGCCGACCGACGAGCCCGATCCGTTGCGCCGCGTCAGTCGGGTTCACGACGCCATGGTCGATGCCAAGGGGCTGTTCGACGCCGTGCCGGCCGAGTCACTCACGGACTTCGCCCAGTTCCCCCCGCCTGCGGTGTTCGCCCGCGCGATGCGCACGGCAATGCGACTCACGGCCAGCCGCTTCATGCCACCGGTGAACGTCACGATCTCGAACGTCCCCGGGCCCCGGCAGCCGCTCTACACCGCCGGCGCCCGGATGCTGCACTACTACCCGGTGTCGACGATCCTCGACGGGCAGGGCCTCAACATCACGGTGCAGAGCTACCTCGACTCCCTCGACTTCGGCCTGGTGTCCTGCCGCGAGCTCGTACCCGACCTCTGGGATCTGCTCGACGCGATCGTCGACGACCTCGGCGAGCTCGCCAAGGCCGCCCACGTCGATCTCCCAGGCTGACGTTCGGTCCGGGACCTCCCTCGACGAGCGGAGACACCGACCACGGCGGGCCGATGATCGGCCCGGAGCACCGGCGCGACCTACCCACCCACCACGGCTGATCAACCGGTGCCCGAGACGCCGGCGTCGGACGGCGACGCCGGCATCGGACGGGTCAGCCCGCGAAGGTCGGCCGCGCCGTCACCGGGGCGGCCGGCCGAGCCTGTGGCGTGGCTGGAGCCGTCGTCGCCGTCGTGGGCGGTGACGTGCTCGGCGGGCTGGGCGGCGCGATCACCGTGAACGTCGCAGCCTCGTAGTCGACGATCAGGTCACCGGTCTCGCCGTCGCTGCAGGTGGCCGTGACATGCCATTCGCCGCCCGCGGCCTCGTCGGACACGAAGCCGTTGGGGACTACCCCGACTGCCCAATTGCCCTCGTCGTCGATCCCCGAGAACTCAGGCGGCAGAACCGTGATCAGGTTCTCGCCTTGGAAAACGAACACCTCGACGAGACCGGGTCCGGCTTCGTTGACACACCCCCACCCGAGAAAAAGAAGGGCGTCCCTGGCGACCCCATCGGCTTGTGGACCGTCCCCGCGGCTCGTCGTCACCCAGGTCCTCAGCCGTCTGGGCGAGCAGACTAGGACAGGCCGTCGAGCCCGGCGGGCGAAACCATGAAGATGCAACACACGTGTCACGGACCTCGCCCGCGACCACCGCGGTAGTACCGGGGCGCCCAGACGGCGAGCGGATCCTCGCCTTCGCGGAACGGCATGCGCCAGGACTGGACCTCCGAGTCGGCGAGCGGCACCCGGAGCAGGGCGCGGCGCTCCTGGATCGTGTCCTGGAGGTACGCATCGCCCCACGCGGCGGGCGTGTAACGAAGCGTGATCTCGCGATAGAGGTTCCGCCACGTGTCGTCCTCGCCGAGGTCGTGGACGATCTCGGCCCGCCCGCGCACGACGAGCTTTCGGTTCGGGGGCCGGGACTCATCGATGGTGCAGCAGATCCGGGGGTCGCGGCGGATGTGGGAAAGCCAGTCGGACTTCTCCCGGGGCGTGAAACACAGCGCTCCGTCCCGAGGTATGAACCAGATCGGCACGACGAGCGGCATCCCCGTCTCGTCCACGACGCCGATCCGCAGCAGATGTCCTGGCTCGGCGAGGAATTCGTCGATCTCCTCCGCGGTCATACCGGGCACGGACGCTCCCTTCGGGCGGTCGGCGGATTGCGACCGCATACGGCGGCGACGCTACTGGCGACGTAGGACGCGGTCCCGGGTCACCGTGGTGAGGCGCGCACCGGCCGCCCCGGAAGGGCGTCGGGCACGAGTTCGCCGTCGCGCACCACGAAGGTCCCGCCGACGATCACGTGGGCGATGCCAGACGACGGGCGCGTAGAGGCGACATATGTTGCCTGGTCGGTCACACCCGCCTCTTCGAACACGACGAGATCGGCGTCCGTGCCGGTCTGTACGCGACCCTTGCGGCGCAGTGCTGGGACCGCTCCCTGGAGCACCTCTGCAGGAAGCAAGGTCGCGCGGCGGACAGCCTCCATGAGCGGCGCGCCCTCCTGCCGCCACAGCCGCAGGGCGCGCCCGAAGGTGCCCGCGGTGCGCGGGTGGGTGACGGCTTCGGGCGGTAGGGGCCAGGCGGTGACGTCCAGGCGGTCGGTGGCGCTCCACAACGGCGGCATCCCGTCGCTGGCGACGATGGCGTCGGGGAACGCCAGCGACCGCCGCAGCAGCACGGCGTCGCTCGGTTCGGACTCGTCGAGGAACTCGGCGATGA
>Ga0114129_10000369_pt1 | contig 52251 bp, 46 predicted proteins | sample RhiMetdeltSRZDD1_FD_80071 | JGI IMG/M metagenome (GOLD analysis project Ga0114129, IMG submission 80071) | Populus rhizosphere microbial communities from Tennessee, USA - Rhizosphere MetaG P. deltoides SRZDD1 (version 2) (version 2) | ecosystem: Host-associated > Plants > Roots > Rhizosphere >...
GCGGATCGGTCGCCCACAGCCGGAAGAGCGCCACGTTGACGAACACATTCGGCCGCTGGCTCAGCGTCGGCAGCCATCGCATCCGCTCCATCGCCAGCTCGATCTGCCGTACGCGGTGCGCGATCGGAACGTTCAGCGTCCGGATCGTGCCGGCGCCGATGATCCCATCCACTTCCAGGCCATGGCGCAGCTGGAAGCGCTTGACCGCGTCCGCCAGTGGGCCCGTAAAGAGCTCTCCCGCCGGCTTCGATGACGCAGGCAGATCGCCCAGCACGTGGAGCCGTGCCGCCAGCGCGGCGACGCCAGGCCAGGGTTTACCTGGCTCGATTTTCGACACGCCTTTCGGCAAATCGGGAACGCGTTCCGGCTCGCCGGCGCGGACCAACCGGCGGTATGCCGCAAGCATCCGCCGCGCGCGGACGTAGTGAGTGAACGGCGGTTCGAGAGAGTCGAGAATGGCAGCGAATGGTCTGGAGTCGTCCACCTCGCGCAGCGCGGCACCCACGTCCAGCGTCTTGGCGGCCACCTGGTAGCCCCACTACATCGTCGCCGGATCGACGCGTCCGATATGCACTGCCTTCAACATGCGCGCGACCGCGACGCTGACGCCGAGGTCGAACAATGCGCGTTCGGGCGCCGAAAGCTTCCCTGCCTTGACCGATTCCCACTGGCTGGCCAGCGACGCGGCGTCATAGTCGGCGGGATCGAGGCCGTACTCGCCGGCCGCGGCAATCGTCGTCACGGTGCCGGACAACGACGGCACGGGCGTGGCGCCGGCAAACCAGCGCAGTCGATCGGGTTCGGCGTCGTAGATCGTCTTCAGATCCGCCGCAACATCGGGGATTGCGCTCCACTTGAGCCCTGGATGCTCCGCCGACGAGAGCACGCGATCGACGGTCGCCGCCACGTCGGCATTCTGGGGATTGGCCAGGCTGAGCGTCAGGACGGCGCACACCGTAAGCACCGGTGTCCGGCGAAGCAGCCGGACGGCCATGACGAGCTGGCGCCACACGTGATCCATGGACCGTCCCATCTCGATGACCTGAGCGCCTCGCGTCGTGCAGCCAGCTTAGCTTGAACCGGGGGCCTGTTCGGCCTATCGTCTGAATCAACCCCAGCAGGACCTCAAGAGTCGGCTCCCCGGTCGAGCCCTATGGTCGAGCTCTCGCAGGGTCGGCGACTCGGCACGTATCAGATTCTGTCGCCGCTCGGCGCGGGCGGGATGGGGGAGGTCTATCGCGCGAAAGATCTCAAGCTCGGTCGTGACGTCGCAATCAAGGTGCTGCCTGCGCGCGTGATGACCGATCCGCGGCGCCTTGCCCGCTTCAAGCGTGAGGCGCGCCTGCTCGCCGCTCTGAACCACCCCCATATCGGCGCGATCTACGACCTCGAGGAGGCTGACGACACGTGTTTCCTCGTCCTCGAGCTCGTGGAAGGCGAGACGCTGGCGCACCGGATCGCGCGTGGGCCGCTGAGGATCACTGAAGCCGTTGCGATCGCCCTCCAGATCGGCGAGGCCCTGGACGCGGCACACGCCAAAGGAATCCTGCATCGCGATCTCAAACCATCCAATGTCATGCTGGCGCGCGCGATCACGCGCGACGATCTCTCGCCATCGAGCGACACGGTGCGTTCGCATCAGCCGCCTGACGCCGTCGGCGTCAAGGTGCTCGACTTCGGGTTGGCCAAGGCGACCGGGGGTCTATCCGAGTCGCCAATCCCGGTGACAGATGACACGACCCAGGGCGTGATTATGGGAACGACCGCGTACATGAGCCCCGAGCAGGCACGAGGCCTTGCGGTCGACGCACGCACCGATATCTGGTCGCTCGGAGTCGTTGTGTGCGAGATGGTCACAGGTCGATTGCCGTTTGCCGCTGAGGAAGCGCACGCGGTCCTCTACGCGATCATCCATAGCCCTCACGAACCGATGACGTCGCTGCGTGTGGGTGTGCCGACCGAGCTGGATCGCATCGTGGACAAGGCGCTCTCCAAGAGTCCGGACGAGCGCTATCAGCACGTCGACGAGATGCTCGTCGATTTGCGCAGACTCGCGAAGGTGCCGGCGCCAACACCGTCGGCGGCGACGGCGGCTTCAGTCGCGACACTGAGACGCTTGCCGCGCAGGTGGCTGGCGGGTGCTCTTGCCGTGCTTTTCCTCGGCCTTGTCGCGGCGGCGGTGGCTGTCTGGCCGCGGGACAAACCGCTGTCGGAGTCCCGGCCGGTGCGCCGGTTTTCGATGCCGTTGGGCAACGTGCGGCCCGTCATTTCGCCCAACGGCCGCCACGTCGCGTATCGACGGGATGGCAGCCTGTGGATTCGGGACCTCGAGAGCGAAACGCCGCGTGAGATTCCCGGCGGAAAAGCCAGTGGCCAGTACTACACGGACTCCGCGTACTACCTGACATGGTCGCCGGACAGCCAGGATCTCGTCTTCCCGGCGGAGAACGAATTGAGGCGCGTCTCGATTGTGCAGGGCGGCTCAGCAAAGACGATTTGCGCGCTGCCCCCTGGCCGCCCAACGGGCCGCCAGGTCGGCGGGATCGCGTGGAGCAGCGACGGCGGCTCGATCGTGTTCAGCAGATATGACGCGGGCGTGTACGAGGTGCCTGCCGGCGGGGGATCTCCCAGGCTGCTGTGGGAGGAGAACCACGCCGACGATCTCATCCTGTTCGACACTCCTCAAGGGCGCGCGGTGATCTTTGCGACGTCCGTCGCGACCGGGCACGCGCTCATCGCGCGAACGCCGGACGGACAGAGGCGGGAGATCACGCGCCTGGACTCGAGTTGGCCTGAGCTTGTGTACTCACCCAGCGGACACATTCTTTATCGAAAAGATCCGGTGGAGAATCCGTCGATCTGGGCCGTCTCTGTGTCACCCACGACGCTCGATTTGCAGGGCAAGCCATTTCTCGTGGAGCGAACGGGCCAGGGCATGAGCCTCGCGCCGGAGGGAACCTTCGTCTACCTCGACTACGGCCGGAGCCTGGGCCAGTTCTTCGCCTGGCGCGATCGGAGCGGGAGCGTTCTGGCGCAGGCCAGCGAAGGACATGACGCGATAAATATTTTTTCACTCTCACCGGACGGGAATCGTGCTGTCGCGAGCGTCCTTGACGGCGGACGCCCGTCATTCTGGCTCTATGATGTGGCGCGATTAGCGAAAACGCGATTCGACCTCGGACGCGAGGCCGAGGGTCAGTCTCTGCTCGGCGCGTTCTGGCTCGGGGACGATCAGATTTACTACACGCTCCTGACACCGCCATCGACGTACCAGTTGCGTGCGAAGCCCGCCGACGGATTTGGTGACGCCCGCGCGGTGCCGTTTCCCGAGGGACTCTCGGTCGTCACGGATCGCACGCGGGATGGCCGGTACCTGGTTGTCAGCCATATTTCCGATCCCAAGAAGCCGGCACGAATCTGGTTGTGGCGAACGATGACACCAGACGGGCGAGGTGAGGCGATCGATTTCTCGCGGAATTCGCAGGCCGAGTTGTACGGCGTGCTGTCGCCAAACGAGCGCTATCTCGCGTACACGTCCGATATCAGCGAGAGAGTCGAGATCTACGTCCGCCCGTTTCCGGAAGGGCCCGGGCGGTGGCAGATTTCATTCGACGGTGGCGCGGCGCCCGTGTGGGGACCCGCTGGAAATGAGCTCTTTTACTCCTCCGGCAATGAACTCTGGCGTGTCCGCGTCTCGACAGTCGGGCCATTCTCCGTGAATCTTCCTGCAGAACCTCTCTTCAGCCATGCGCCGCTCAGCGTGCCTCTCGTTCCGGCCCCGCGGTACGCCGTGAGTCCCGACGGCAAGCGCTTTTTGACGATCGAGCGCAAATCGGAGTTTCGCGAACCCGTCGTTCGGGTCGTGGAGAACTGGCTCGCGGAATTCCGCCGGACGCCCGAACGAGCGCGAGACTGACCCGCTGGCCTACCGCGGCGCCGTGGTGCCAGAGATTGGGATCCCCATCTGCCACAACATGAACGCATAGGCGAACGCAGTCTCACGCAGGGCGTCGTAGCGCCCCGACGATCCGCCATGACCGGCGCCCATGTTCGCCTTCAGCAGCAGCGGGTTCTTGTCGGTCTTCATCGCGCGCAGCTTCGCCGTTAGCTTCGTGCCTTCCCAATACGGTACCTGGCTGTCGTTGAGCGAGACCTGCACGAGCGTCGCGGGATAGTTTGCCGCCCTCACGTTGTCGTACGGCGAGTACTTCATGATGTAGTCGAACGCCGGCTTGTCGTTGGGATTCCCCCACTCGAGGTACTCGCTCGTCGTCAACGGTAGCGACGCATCCATCATCGTGTTGATGACGTCGACGAACGGGACCAGCGCCACGACCGCCTTGAAGAGATCGGGGCGCATGTTCATTACGGCGCCCACCAGCAATCCGCCGGCGCTCCCGCCCATGATGACCAGCCGATCTGACGGGGTGTATCGGTTCTTGACCAGGAACTCCGCGCAGTCGATGAAGTCGTTAAACGTGTTCATCTTCTGCATCATGCGGCCCTGCTCACGCCACTCTTCCCCGAGCTCGCCGCCGCCGCGGATGTAGGCGTTCACCCAGATCACCCCGCGATCCAGCAGGCTCACGCGGTTCGACGAGAATGTCGGCGCGCCGGACGCGCCGTACGATCCATACCCGTACAGGAGCAGCGGCGCTTTCCCGTCGAGTGCAATGCCTCTGCGGTACACGACCGACATCGGGACCTTGACGCCGTCTCTCGCGACCGCCCAGATCCGCTTCGCCTCGTAGCGCGCGGGATCGTAGCCGCCCAGTACTTCCTGGCGTTTCAGGAGCGTCCGCTCCTTCGTGTTCATGTCGAAGTCGTAGATCGAGGACGGCGTCACCATCGACTGGTAGTTGAACCGCACCGTGGTCGTTTTGAACTCCGGATTGCCGGAGAGCGACAGCGCGTAGTCCGGCTCGTCGGTGCTGATACGGTACGACTGCTTCGTCTTCGGGTCGATGATCCGGAGGTGTGTGAGGCCGCCTTCCCGTTCGGAGACAACGATGTGATTGGCGAAGAACGTCAGCCCGTCGATCTTGACGGCCGGATTGTGATCAATGAACGGCGTCCAGTTCTTCTCGCCAGGATCGTTCATGGGCGCCGTCACGACCCGGAAGTTCTTCGCGCCCTTGTTGGTCGTAATGTAGAAAAGCCCGTTGTAGTGATCGGCTTCGTACTCGTGATTGGCCTCTCGCGGCACGATGACCTTCAGCGTCGCGCCAGGCGAGTCGGCCGGCAGATATCGCGCCTCGGTTGACGTCTTCGCGAAGATCGACAGAAAGACTACCTTCCTGTCGAGCGACCGGCTGGCGGCGATGTCGAAGAGTTCGTCCTTCTCTTCGTAAATCAGATCGCTGCCCTGCGCGCCGGCGACATGGCGCCAGAACATGTTCGACCGCTTCGAGACGGCGTCCTCGGTCGTGTAGAAGAGGGTCTTGTTGTCAGACGCCCACACGAGGGACCCCACGCGCTCGATGTTCTCCCCGAGCGTCTGTCCGCTGCGCAGATCTTTAACGTGAAGGTTGAACTGACGGTAGCCGGTCGTGTCGGTTGAGTACGCCAGCCAGTTGCCGTCGTTGCTCACCACGTACGCGCCGAGGCCCAGGTACTTCTGCCCTTCTGCGAGCTTGTTCAAATCGAGCAGAATCTCTTCCGGGCCCTGCAAGCTGTCTTTCCGCCGGCACATGTAGGAGTACTGCTTCCCCTCCTCCGTCCGCGAGTAATAGAAGTACTCGCCGATCCGCGAGGGCACGCTGAGATCGGTCTGTTTGATGCGCTTGTACATCTCGTTGTACAGCGTGTCCTGCAGCGGCTTCGTCGCCTCCATCACCGCTTCGGTGTAGGCGTTCTCCGCTTCGAGATATTTGATGACCTCGGGATTGCTCTTCTCCCGCAGCCAGAAGTAGTCGTCCGTCAGCGTGTAGCCGTGAATCTGGACGGTGTGCTGTTTCTTGGCCGCCACAGGCGGCTGTGGAACCGACTGTTGCGCGCGTGCCGCCGGCATGACCAGCGACACGGCAGTGAGCGAGACCACGAGCGCGGCAACATGCTTTTTCACGTGAACCTCGAGTGGAGTATACGTCGTTGATCCGCCGTGGAAAGATGAGAATCAGGTCAGTATGGAACGACGTCTCGTTGGTGTATCTGAATGGAGGTCACAGTGGTTACCGTAGCTCTGCTCGTCCGACTCGAAGCGAAAGCCGGTAAGGAAAAAGATGTAGAGACCTTTCTGCGCGCCGGCCTGCCGCTGGCACAAGCCGAACCGGCGACGACCGCCTGGTTCGCGATCCGTCTCGGCCCCTCGACGTTCGGCATCTTCGACGCGTTTCCGGACGAATCCGGCCGCGCGGCGCATCTCAATGGACCGATTGCGGCAGCGCTCATGGCGAAAGCAGGTGATCTGCTTTCAAAGCCACCCGTCATCGAGCGCGTCGACGTGCTCGCAGCTAAGCTTTCGCGGTAGCGCCGCTGCGCGAAACGCCGGGGTCCCTGCGGAAAACCCGCGCTTCCCTGCATCCTGGCGCCGCCCGGGCTCGCATCGCCGCACGCTGTTGACGTTCCGGCGTGATGGGGACAAGGAGCGTTGCAGATGAAGCGACTGACGATGCTGTTCGTCGCCGTGCTGGCGGCGACGACGTTTGCGCAAGGCAGAGACTTCGGCGGTACGTGGGTGCTGGATGCCGAGAAGTCCAGCACCAAGCAGGGACCCGGGACGATGACGATCGTGCTCGGCGGGAATGAATTCAAAGTGACGATGGGCGATGGAACCAGAGCCGCGACGCTCGCGTTCAAGCTCGACGGCACCGAGACGGAGCTGGAACACGGCAACAAGGGCAAAGCCGAGTGGAAGGGCGACAAGCTCGAAGCCACGATCATCTCGAGCCGCGGCCCGTCGTCCGTGACCTTCTCACGCGAGGGCGCCTGGCTCGTGCAGGAAGGCAAGTCGTCGCACGGACCGGAGAAGCTGTACTTCAAGAAGGCGCCGGCAAAATAACGCTGATACGATCGCGTGTCAGTTCGCCTGGGGCTCGGCGGCGGTCGTCGTCGATCCCCTGGCTCGATTCGCGTGCGGCAGCGCCTCCGATACGCCGTCATCAGCATCCTCATCGCCTCGGTGCCCGTGGCGCTGATGGTGCTGGCGATACGCGAGCCACGAGAGCCGGGGTTTCCGGTCGAGCCGCTCCGCGAGGTCCTCGCCTTCGGCGCGGCGCTCTGGTACCCGTGGGTGTTCGTCGCGCCGCTGATCGATCAACAGGTCCGGCGGTCTCGATTCCGAACGTGGACCGAACGCGGACAATCGCTCGCGCGGCATCTGCTGCTGCTCGCCGCCTTCGCCGTTCTGCACGGAACCGTCGTCGGCGGCGTCGCCCGATCGCTGTACCCGAACGAGAATCGGCCGCTCTGGCGCTCAATCCGAAGCCAGCTCCTCCCGGACGTCCTGCTCTACAGCGCGATCGCGTCCGGATTCGGCATCGCGGAGGCGCGGCGGCGGCAGACCGAGATCGCCGAGCGGCTTCGCGCCGAAGTCGCCGAGGCCCGGCTCGACGCGCTTCGCCAGCAGCTCAACCCTCACTTCCTCTTCAACACGCTCAACCACATCGTCATGCGGCTGCGCGCGCAGGAAGTCGAGCCTGCGACACGGATGCTTCTCACGCTCAGCGATCTCCTGCGGGACGTTCTGCGGGAACGCGCGCAGCTGATCCCGTTGCGCGACGAGGTGAAGATGGTCGAGCGCTATCTCGAGATCGAGCGTGAGCGATTCGGCGAGAGGCTTCAGGCTGAAATCAGGTTCGAGCCGCGCGCGCTCGACGCGCTGGTGCCGAGCCTGCTGCTTCAGCCTCTCCTCGAAAACGCCATGCGGCACGGCGTTTCGGTGACCGATGGCTGCTGCCGGCTGTCGCTCGCGATCCGGACTGCCGGCGAGCGGCTCGCCATCGAGGTCCGCGACGCCGGGCCCGGCCTCGACCCCTCGCATGCGACCCCGCCGGCGGGCGTCGGGCTCAGCAATACCTCCGAGCGTCTGAAGTATCTCTACGGCGGGGATCACTCATTCCAACTGAAGACGCTGGAGGGCGGCGGGCTGCTGGTCGCCATCGACCTGCCCTTCCGGCGATCATGATCCCCGTGCGCGTCCTGATTGCCGACGACGAAGCGGTCGCCCGGAAGGGGTTGCGATCGCTGCTCGCTGCGGAGGCGGATGTGACCGTCGTCGGCGAAGCCACGACCGGCGCCGAGACGGAGCGTCTGCTGCGGGAGTCGGATGTCGACGTGCTGATTCTCGACATCCAGATGCCGCAGAAGAGCGGCCTCGACGTCGTGGCCGGCATCGATCCGGCCTCGCTGCCGCTCGTGATCTTCGTGACGGCGCACGACGAGCACGCCATCCGCGCGTTCGAGCTGCACGCGCTCGACTATCTCGTCAAACCCTATCGTGAAGATCGTCTTCGCGAGGCGATCGGCCGGGCGCGGGCGCTCCTCGGACGGCGTCAGCTGGGATCGTTCCGCCAGCGGGTCGGCGCCTGGGTGGCCTCGCAGCCCGCGTACCCGGCGCGGATTCGCGTGGAAGACCGCGAGCGCATCCGGTTCATCGCCGTGCGCGACATCCAGTGGATCGAAGCGCAGGACTACTGTGTGCAGATCCATCTGGGGGCAGAGCGGATCCTCCGGCGCGGGACGCTCAAGCAGTTTCTCCGCACGCTCGATCCGGCGCATTTCGTGCGTGTGCACCGGTCGGCCGCGGTCAACATCCGTCACGTGCGGGAACTGACGATCACCGTGAGCGGCGGCCTGACGGCCAAGCTCGCCTCGGGCGCCGAGGTCGCCGTCGCGCGCGCGTTTCGCACGGAACTGGAAGAGCGCCTGCGGGCATTGCCGTGACAGGTCAAGAATCCCGGCGAGAAGTCGTCCTGTGTTAGACTGACGGAGTCGGATCTTGCCGCGTACTGACGCCGGCCTCAAGCGAATCGAGTCACTCAGACTCGCTCCTCCTGAAGTTCAGCTTAGCTACGAGACGATATCCAGCCGAGCTCATGTCGATGCTCGGCAGGTCGCGCATGCGACAGAGGAGTCCAGAGTCATGAGTCGGAAGTTATATGTCGGAAACCTGCCCTACGAAATTGGCGAGACCGAGCTCGAGGAGCTTTTCGCGAAGGCCGGAGCGGTCGAATCGGTCACGGTGATGCGTGATCAGGCGACGGGACGCGCGCGCGGGTTTGCGTTCGTCGAGATGGGCAGCGACGCCGACGCGCAGGCGGCCATCACCCAGCTGAACGCGACCGAAGTCGGCGGACGGAGTCTGACCGTCAACGAAGCCCGTCCGAAGCCGGCGTACAGCGGCGGCGGCGGGTTCGGCGGTGGCCGTTCTCACGGCGGCGGCGGCGGCGGCCGCGGTCGACGTTCCGAACCGCGTTGGTAGCGATTTTCAGATACGGACGGCGCCGCGCGACCGCGGCGCCGTCACCTCTTTTGATGGTGACCCGGCTTTCCCCAGCGCGCGGCATCCGTGCCGTCGGCCGGATCGCGAAACTCTGGATCGGCCAGAGCCACGGATTCATCCGTCTCTCGGACAATCGCGAAATCTACTTTCATCGAGCCGACGTCCGCGAAGGCACGTCGTTCAGTGACTTCAGCGTCGGCGATTGGGTCGTGTTCGAGCTCTTCGAGGACTGCATCAGCGGTGCTCGCGCGCTTCAGGTGAGACCGCAGAAGCGTTCGCGTCTCACCAAGCAAGACGTCAGTCCGTAAAGCGGACAGCAGATCCACGGTTCGTCACGGTCGTTGCCAGCGGTCGCTGCCGACCTTCTTCCGGAATTATCCTCGCGCCCTGCCAAAAACAGTGACGGATTCCGTTCTATTGATCAAGGCGAACGGATGGGTCCCGCTTCACTCACGGTGCCATGAGCGTGCGGGAACCAGAAAGACGACTATATGGGCATCAAACGAACTGGAAGTGCCTGTCCCTTACGTCGAGGGAGTTGGCGCGCGGTATGTCTCGTGGTCACGGTGATGCTGCTGGCGAGCACCGTCGCCGGCGAGGGTCCCTCACGCCAGAGTCAGTCCGGTTCAGGCAATTTCGCTCGCATCTTTCAGCTGCCACCGTTTGCGCCACCAACCCCCGAGGTGACCGTCGCGCTCCTTGAACTTGGCAAGCGCGGTGGCCTGATGGACGCGCACGATGATCTCGACGCCGGCCCGTTTGCCCTGATTGCCGATCCGTTTCTGAGCCGGAACAACCGGGACAACGATCAGCACACAGCCGGCACGACATTCCTCGGACAGTTTCTCGATCACGACATGACGTTCGACACCACATCGAGGCTCGGAATGCCGTCGAACCCTCGGACGTCGCCGAATACGCGGTCCGCCTACTTTGATCTCGACTCCCTCTATGGCGACGGCCCGATCGGATCGCCGCTGCTGTACGACCCGGCTGATCGCGCGAAACTCCGGGTTGAATCCAATGGCAGGTTCGAAGATCTGCCGCGTGACGACTCAGGGACGGCCATCGTCGCCGACCCGCGAAACGATGAGAACCTGGTCATCGCCGGGCTCCATGCGGCCTTCCTGCTGTTTCACAACCACGTGGTCGACCTGGTTCGACGGGATCATCCGGGCTTGGCGGCCGACGAAGTCTTCAGGGAAGCGCGCCAGTTCACGGTGTGGCACTACCAATGGATCATCCTGCACGACGCGCTGCCGCAGTTCGTCGGGTCAGCTATGGTGAGCGACGTCACGGCACGAGGTCCGCAATTTTACAGGCCCGCCAGCGGGCAGGCGGCCATTCCCGTCGAGTTTCAGCTCGTGTACCGATTCGGCCACAGCATGGTGCGGCCGTCGTATCGCGCGAACTTCACAGGTGACGCCGGCGCGCCTTTCTTTGCGATGGTGTTCGATACCCGACCTCAGGCCGGCGAGCCGAACGATCTGCGCGGGGGATTGCGCAGCCCGCGCCGATTCGTCGGGTGGCAGACCTTCTTCCGCTTTCCCGGGTTTGAGGCTGATGTGCGTCCCAACAAGCGCATCGACACCAAACTGTCGAGCCCGTTATTCGATCTCCCGCTCGGGGCCATTGCGTCCGGCACGCCCCCGACGTCGCTGGCGCAGCGCAATCTGCTCCGGCACCTGACGTGGAGGCTCCCGTCGGGACAGGCGATCGCCGCTGCGATTGGCGCGCCGATCTTGCAAGCGAGTGATCTCGCCGAGTTACAGTCGATTCATGCGGAATTCGTCACGTCGACGCCGCTCTGGTACTACATCCTGAAGGAAGCGGAGATCCTCGAGGGTGGACACCATCTTGGGCCGACTGGCGGCCGAATCGTCGCCGAGGTCTTCCTCGGACTGTTGAGATCCGACCCGGAAGGGTTTCTGACGAAACAGCCTGGATTCATCCCATGGCTCGGCATTATTCCCGGGGAATTTCACATGACTGATCTCCTCGCGATTGCCGGAGTCGCCGACAAACGGTGAGTGGCTGTCGCCCCCGCGAGAATCACTCGCTTTGCAGGGCGCGGCGAAGCCACGCGCGCGCGAAGCGGAGCTCATGCCTGACCACGTGAACCGAGCGGCCGACTGACAGCGCGATCTCCTCGGCGGTCATCCCGCCGAAGTAGTGCATCTCGACGGCTTTGGCGAGCTCCGGGTTCTCACGGTCGAGCGCTTCGAGCGCCAGGTGCAGGTCCAGCAGCTCGAACTGTTCGGGTCCACTGTCGCCGTGGATCTCGATCCGGGTCTCCCACGGCACGCGCGCCTCACCTCCCCCACGCTTGCCGGCGGCAGCCGCGCGCGCGTGATCGATGAGCACCTGACGCATCGCGCGCGCCATGAGCGCCAGAAAGTGCGCCCGGTCAGCGACCGCCGGCTTCGTGTCATCGAACAGCTTGAGGAACGCTTCGTGGACCAGTGCGGTGGGCTGGAGCGTATGTCCCGGCTGCTGGCGACGCATGAACGCGCGCGCAATCCGCTGCAGCTCGCCGTACACGAGCGGCATCAGTTCGTCGAGTGCCGCTGGCTCCCCCTCCCGCATCCGATCAAGCAGCCGTGTGACGTCTGACTTGGCCGCGTCGCCACGACCGGGCGGGACGTGACGTTGCACGAGCTTTTTTAGAGCACGCACGCGCCTTCGTCAATAGCGATCCCTTCCGCTGATTTGAGCGCTGAGTGAACCGGAGGCTGCCGAGCCTTATAATGACGGTCAACGCCTGGGCTCCCCGATCGAACGATGGATCCCAACGCGATCACGCTGTTTCGCGAACTGGCCGACCGGTCACCCGCCGAGCGCGAAGCCTACTACGCTGAGCATCACGTCGATGCCGCGCTCAGCGCCGAGGTCGAGTCGCTGCTGCGCTTCGACCATCACACCGCAGGATCCCTGCACAACCGCGTCACATCTGGTGCAGCCCGCGCGCTGCTCGTTCGAGGGCGGCTCGGGGTCTTCGAGATCCAGGAACTCCTCGGCGTCGGTGGCATGGGCGAGGTGTATCGCGCGCACGACACCCGGCTGGGACGCGACGTCGCCATCAAGATCCTCACGCGCGGGTTCAGAGACGATCCCGAACACGTCGCGCGCTTCGAACGCGAGGCACGCGTCCTCGCCTCGCTGAACCATCCACACATCGGCGTGATCCATGGGCTCGAGGAAGTAGACGGGCTCAAGGCGCTCGTGATGGAGCTCGTCCCGGGTGAGAACCTCGCCGATCAACTCGCACGCGGACCCTTGCCGATCGCCGACGCGTTCGACGTCGCCCGTCAGGTCGCAGACGCGCTCGAGGCGGCGCACGCCCAGGCCATCGTCCATCGCGATCTAAAGCCCGCCAACATCAAGCGACGGCCGGACGGCGCAGTCAAGGTCCTCGATTTCGGACTCGCCAAGACGCTCGCGCCGCTCGCCGACACGGCGACCCTGACGCAAGCCGGCACGGTCGCGGGCACACCCGCCTACATGAGTCCCGAGCAGGCTCGTGGAGAGCTCGTGGACAATCAAGCCGACGTCTGGTCGTTCGGCGCCGTGGTGTTCGAGTTGCTGACCGGCGTCTCGCCTTTTGCGGGGAAGTCGACAGCCGAGACGTTTGCCCGCGTGTTGTCCGCCGCGCCGGACTACTCGCTTCTGTTTCCCGGCACGCCGACGAGCGTGCGGCACTTGATCCGCCGCTGCCTCGAGAAGGACCGTCGGCGGCGCTTGAAGCATATCGGCGATGCGCGTCTCGAGCTCGAAGCGGCGCTCTCGTCTTCATCGGTAGACGTTTCATCAACTTCTGCGCTCGACGCGCAGACGCTCGCCCCGAATGTCTGGGGTGGACGTCGAGTTGCCGCACTCGCTGCTACCGCCCTCGTCGCGGGCGCGATCATCGGCGCCGTCTGGCTTGCGCCGAGGCCTGGTTCCTCACCCGTGGTGCGCACGATTCTTCCGGCAGACGTGTTGGCGAGCGGCACCGACCGGAATTTCGCCTTTACACCGGACGGCACGAGCCTGGCCTATGTCAGCGGCGACGCCAGACAGATCTTCGTCCGGCCGCTGAATTCCCTCGACCCGGTCGTCATCCTGACGACGGCGGCTTACATCAGAGGAGTGTATCCATCTCCTGACGGCCGCTGGTTTGGCTATCTCGAGAACAACTTCACCTTGAGGAAGATTCCGGCCAGCGGTGGCGCACCGGTAACCGTGGTGGAGCTCGATGGCCCGTCGCGCGGGGCGGCGTGGGGACCGGACGACACGATCGTCTTCGGCACGGGCGAACCCGATACCGGGATTCAGCGCGTCGCGTCGAACGGCGGAGCGGTCACCGTGCTCACGCGTCCGAAGCACGAACGCGGCGAGGCGGATCACGTCCAACCCACATGGCTCCCCGGCGGCCGGAGCGTCCTGTTCACGATTCTCCCTGCACGAGGCGGTCTCGACGCGGCGAAGGTCGCGGTCCTCGATCTTGCGAGCGGTAACATTCGCACAATCCTCGAGGGCGCCTATGCCGCGCGCTATCTCGAGAGCGGGTACCTCGTGTATGCCGCGGCCGGCGGCTTATGGAGCACGCGCTTCGATCTGTCGCGGTTCGAGACGCTGGGAACGCCAGCCGAGCAGCTGCGGGATCTCGCGATCGACTCAATCGGACCGGTCGCTGCCTTCGATATCGCGCGCACTGGTACGCTGGTGTACTCACGCGGCGGGACCGGCAGGTATCGAGTCGTTCCGGTGTGGGTCGATCGCGGGGGTCACGAGACAGCGTTGCCCGCGCCGCCGAGCGCTTACCGTCATCCACGGCTTGCACCGGACGGCAAACGCGTCGTGATCGATCCGGATGTGGGCGGCCAGTCAGAGCTCTACGTCTGGGACGTGACGCGCCCGTGGTCCTCGGCAGCCCGGGTGACGGTCACACCGGAGATTGACTGGTTTCCGGTCTGGATGCCGGGCGGACGCCGGATTGTATTTGGCTCCTGGCGTGGTGGCCGGTTCAGCAACTTGTACATGGTCGACCTCGACAAGGGATCGACCGATCGGCTGACCAACAGCCCCGACATGCAGCTGCCGACCTCGGTCACGCCGGACGGCAGGACGGTCATCTTCACCAGCTATACGAAGGGCCTGCAGGCGCTTCGGCTCGACGGCGGCCGGGACACGATGACGCTCGTCGAGACGCCGGGCGAAGAACGCAACGGCGAGCTCTCGCCCGACGGACGGTGGCTCGCGTACGAGGGCGAAAGCCCCTCCGTTCGAGGTCAACTCGACATCTACGTGCGGCCGTTTCCGAATGTGAATCGCGGTTTGTGGCAGGTGACGCGAGACGGTGGAACGTTTCCGGTGTGGTCGCGCGACGGCCGAGAGCTGTTCTACGCCAGACTCGATGGGACCATCGTCGCCGTCCCCGTCGAGGCTTCGGAGACCAGCTGGAAAGCCGGAAGTCCGAAGGAGCTCTTCCGCGGACCCTATTTCATGCGTGAGGGCAGCCTTGGGCGGCAGTACGACGTCGCCCCCGACGGCCGATTTCTCATGCTTAAACGTGAGGCCACCAGCGGATCGCCGGACCTTGTCATCGTCCAGAACTGGTTGGCGGAGCTCGCCCGCCAGAATCCTCGAGGCCCTTAGCCGCCTGAGAGGCTACGGACACGGCCTGGATGCGCCAAACTGAATCGAACCCAGCCAGCCGGGGTGCTCGCCGTGAACAAGGACAACGTCCAGGCGATCAAAGCCACCGCGCGCGTCCGGCGGAACGGCGGCACCGAACAACCGGAACGCCGGCTTCACTCCCGTTCGTCTCATCGGATCGAACCGCCCGGGCGCACCCAGTTGTTGCTCGCCAATTGCGTGGTTGTTCCTGTAATACCGGATCACAAAGCGCTGATTCTCTCCCGCCCTTAGTTCAAGCTGATCCGAACAGAGCGATTCGCTGAGCCGCACGGTCAGCCCTCGCTCCCAGGTTGGAAAGCCATCGCCGAAGTTCAGCGTCAAACCCTGCGCCGGCACCGGACCGTCAATCGTCAGATGCCCGTACTCGTTCAGGAGATGGTCGAATCGCCGCAGGTTCATGTCGATGACCGCTGACACGCGATCCCGACTGAACAGCTTTCCCCGCGTGATCTCCCGCAGGACGGAGTAGTACGCGGCAAGGCGAGGGTCCGTGAGGGCGACCGTTCCTATCGCCAGCGTTGGCTCGTATCCCTCCGGTTCGCGCCGGATATAGTGACCGGGCCACCATGGGCGGACGATGGGCAGGCGCGCCAGAAGCGGGTCGCCGAGCGCGAGGCCGTCCAGGATGTGGATTCTCGGGCCGGCGAAGAATCCGACAAATCCCACGGCGCCCCACTTGACGACACGGCTCCGGTTTTCCTCGCGAAGGCTGCGCCCCATCTCAACCCAGGCGCCTCCGAGATCCCGATCGGTCCACACACGACTGAGTGTCATCACTCCGCCGCGCGCATCGATAATTCGCGGATCCTGGCCGGACGGCAGCCATCGTCGCACCCAATCGGAATCCCAGGTCAATCTGACTGCCATGGCAAGAACGCCGATGACGAGGAGGAGAAGGACGGCATATCTCCGCAACGAAGGTGATGTCTTCCAGTCGGGTCCACAGATGAGCAAGACCGCGCAGAGAAACGGGACGCTCAGGAACCGGCCCGACATGTAGTCGCCGCCGATGCGAACGATGTAGAGAAGATAGAGAACGATGCCCGCGGCGATCGGAATCGACCGGCGGGTCGGGCGTACCGGGGCCAGCACAACGGCGACCGTACACGTTGTGAGCGTCACCGGATCGCGGAGAAACGAATCGGCCAGATACTCGAGCCCTTGCCGAGCAAGCTCTCCGCTCGGAAGTCCAGTGCTCAGTTTGGCGTAGGCGGTGTTGGGAAAGAGAAAACCATAGTAGAGGAGTGAAAACGCTTCCCACACGAGAAGCGGCAGCGTCCCGAGCGCCACCGCCGGCAGCACGGACCAGCGGCGTTGCACCATCACCACGGCCAGAGCGGGCGCAACGAGCAGAGCGAGATCGAGACGCGTCAGGGCCACCAGGGAGCCGAGCAGAAAGACTGAGACGTCCCTGGCCCGGCCGCTCCAGAGCGCGGCCACGGCGGCCGCCACCAGCGCGTGCGCCAGCGGATTCTCCAGACCTGACGTCGAATAGTCAGTGAATGATTTGGACAGACACAGCAATCCAAGCGCGACCACGCCGGCGATTGGCGTCACAGCCACGCGCCAAAGAATCGCAACAGCCGCAGTGGACGCGGCGAGCGAGAGCAGCATCAGGCTGATGTACGCGTCCCGGATCAGCCAGTACGCGGGAACGAGCGACATCATCCAGAGCGGATGCGTGTAGGTTTGCACGCGCTCGGCCACGTTCCAGCGAAGGCCGAAGCCGTTCACGGCGTTGTCGACCGTCCGCATCGTGATGTAGGCGTCGTCGCACACCCAGGCAGGAGCGAGAATCAGCGCGAGCAGGACCGCGAGAACAGCCCATGACGCTGGTCTTGCGATACGCGCTGCTTTGTCGACGTTCGTCGCGGGTTCCGATGTCAAAGACTAGGGGGGAGCCGAGCCGTGTGACAGCATGTCATGAAAACGCGACGAGCGTGGGCTTCGTCGTCTGCGCGTCGGGTTGGACTTGCGGGGACAGCTCCGCCAGTTGGCGAAGCTGATTCGCCGTTTCGCTCATCGTCGACGCCACATGCGTGGCGCCGGCTTCCATCAGCGGCCGCGGATCCTCGTCGCCAAGAGGCGCCGGCGCCCAGCGGCCCACCACGATTTTCACCTCGGGCAATGCGATGCGCAGCTTCTTGACGAGGTAGCGCGTCTTGGACGGCGGGCTCGGCGGCAGATCCGCGATGCAGACGATCGGACAGCCGCGCTCCTGAATTGCTGCGATCAACTCGGAGATCAGCGTGTGGCTCGAGAGGACCTCCATCCCGATGGGCGTTTTCTCGAGCAGTTGGCCGAGCATGTGCAGCGCCAGTTCGTCGGCAGCGCTGCTCGCCGGGTACGCCAGCACCGACTGCTTCTTCGGCACGGGTTGGACGTCTTCCGTGACCGTGGTCTCACCCCCCTCGCCGGTGATCGCCGGGCGCGCTTCTCGGGCGGCAGCCATTGCGTCGCTCATCAGCTCGCGTGTCCCGTCCACGATCAACGCTTCCTGCTCGGCTGTGAGTCGATCTTCCAGCCGATCGCTTTCGGCGTAGTTCAACGCCGGGACGAGGATCGCGTCGTAGAGGGTTTCCGGGGCGTTGGTCTTGAGATGTTTTTCGATGATGTCGAAGGCTTCTCCCTGATCACCCGCCAGCAAGCGCTGGTAATACGCCACGTCTGGTGAGAGCGGGGGGAGATCGGCCATCAGCGTCGACAGAAACTCCAGGCCCGGGACGTGTTTGCCCAGGACGACCAGGCAAACGGTCAATGGAGTCGCCATCAACAATCCCATGGGCCCCCACAGCCAGGTCCAGAAGGCGACGGCGATGAGCAGCGCGACTTGCGAGACGCCGGCGGCGCCGGCGTACAGCACCGTCTCCAGCACGAGATTCGTGAAGAGCTCGACTCCGATGAACATCGCCACCGTCCACAACGGCTTCGTCCATCCGGGAAGCGCTGCGAGCGCGATGACAATCGGCGCTCCAGCCGAGATGATCGGCCCGACGTACGGAATGAATCGAAGCGCCGCACCGAGCACGGCCCACAGCAGCGGATACGGCACGCCAATGAGGTACAGCCCCACGCCGATCGCCGCGCCATACGTGGCGTTGACGATCGTCTGCATCAGCAACTGCCGGCTGACTCGCTCGCCGGCTTCGTCAAGGGCTCGCGTCGTCGCCGCCAGGTTCCCGTGACCGATCAGCCGGAGCAGACGCCCGCGAAGATCTTCGCGTTCGAGCAGCATGAAGATCAGCAGCGCGATGACGAATCCCGCGGTCGCCAACGGTCCACTCACGGGGCCCAGCCACGACGGGAACCCCCACAAGCTGGCGACCTGTTCGGGCCGCACGATCACCGGCGCGGCGGTCGTGCCTCGAGGCTGCTCGCTCTTCTCGACTTCGGCCTGGATTTCCTGCAGCGTCTTCTGGACTTTTTCGACCGAGCCCGGTCTCACCACGTGGCGGACTTCAACGACCTTCTGCAGGATGGTGTTGCGATAGCGCGGCAGGTCGGCCGCGAGACCCGTGACCTGATTGGCTAGCCCCCACACGCCGCCGGCAATCACCGCAAATATGAGCGTCACGACGACCAGGACCGCGGGCACGCGGCCGATCAGTCGTTGGAGCCGCGTCACTGGCTGCGCGAGGATGAAGGTCAGGAGAACCGCGAGCGCGATCGGGATCAGGAGCGTCTGGGCCCAATAGAGGACGCCGATCACGAGCACGGCGCCCGCGAAGGTGACCCAGGGTCTCAGCGTCTTCAGCGCGTCACTCATGGCCGGAAAGGATCGGGAGCGAGTGAGCGGAAAAGGCGCGCCACGCGACGTGCGCGTGGCGCCCTGAGTGTCCGTTCGTTACCGCCGAACTTCGGTGCCGCCGTATTCTCCGAAACTGCGTTCGAGCTCGACCGCTTCCTGTTCATCGCGCGCGCGCGTGCCGAGCAGAATGCCGCCCTGCTTGAGCCCGCGATCGTACGCCGCTGCGCGCTCCTCGGGAATTCCGGCGCCGATGAGGGCACCGATCACGCCGCCGGTGGCGCCCCCAGCGCCAGCGCCCGCGAGCGCCGCCGCGATGGGGCCGGCGACGACCAGGCCAAGGCCCGGCACGACCACCGATGTTCCAACGGCGAAAATCGCCGCGAGCGCGGCGCCCACGCCGCCGCCGATGGCGCTGCCGGCGCCGAAGCCTTTGGCCGCCTTGGACCCGCTCGACAGCTCCGTACCCGGTTTGACGTCGCCGAAATGCCGCTGCCGTGTCTCGTCGGTCATGAGCACGTCGATGTCGTCGGCGCCGTAGCCGTGCGTACTCGTGAGTTCCTGATACGCGCGGTTGGCCGACTCCGGTGAATCGTACAGACCGGTCACGTAGTTGGAGCGGACTTTGTTCGACGCCTGGCGCTGACGCCCTTCGGCGTTCTCGCGCTCGCCTTCGCGCTCCAAGCTCTTGTTGCCGGTGATCGCGCCGGCCGCGTCTTTCGTCGCGCCTTTGACGCGTTCCCCGAATGCCGAAATCTCTTCGCCGACGGTGTCGTGTTTGAGTGCCATCGTGTTCCTCTTTCGCAGCGTTCTACGCTTTCGCAGACGTTCTACGCCTTATTGATGGGCGTCTCGTTTCGTCGAGACGGCCGTGGTCTTGCCGGTACGATCAGTGCAAGTTACATTCCACGCTCAGCATTGGCGCCGTACTCGGCGCAGAGGATTGACGAACCATCCGATGCCGACTGTTGGCCATTCTGCCGCTTCAAGGTCCAATCGATTTGATGTGAGTCCATGCGCATCAGCGCGTTCGCAGGGAACACGCTCGTGAATCGGCGCATCCGCCCGCGCAGCCGCCCCGCGCTCCAGAAGTCGCGTCGAGTCACCCGAGCGTGGCGGTACCGGCTCGCTCCGCCGACTGCGCGCAAGCGTCGGCGCAGAGGTCTTCCGACGCTGTGGCTGCGTGTACGACGGCTGCTCTGGTCGTGGTCCGTGTGGACGGCAGCCGCCGCGTACGCGCTTGCCGCGGACCATTGGGGATGGGCGGCCGGGTTCGCGGGCCTTGCCCTGTTCGTTCACCTTGCGGCGCCACGGGAACAGGCGCCGCAGATCGGGCTCGACCACGACATGAGCGTGAACGATCCGGCGTTTCAGGACAGTGTCGTCGGACTGACCGGCACGCCATTCGTTCCCGGAAATCGAGTGACGGTGCTGGAGAACGGTGACGCGTTCTACCCCGCCATGCTCGACGCCGTTCGAGCCGCCCGTCACTCGATCACGATCGAGGCCTACATCTACTGGCACGGCACGATCGGGATCGAATTCGCCGAGGCGCTCGCCGAACGCTCCCGCGCCGGCGTCGCGGTCAAGATCCTGCTGGATGCAGTAGGGTCCGCGACGATCGGCCGACGCATCCTCGAGACGCTCGAAGCGGGCAAGTGTCAGCTCGCATGGTTCAACCCGATTCGATGGTACGCGCTGGGCGGGATCAATCACCGGACGCATCGAAAGACACTGCTGATTGACGGCTGCATCGCCTTCACCGGCGGCGCCGGCATTGCTGACCACTGGACGGGGCACGCCCAGGATCCGGAGCACTGGCGGGACACGCAGATTCGTCTGGAAGGACCGGCCGCCATTCCGCTGCAGACCGGGTTCGCGCAGAACTGGCTGGAGACGACGGGAGAGCTGATCAGCGGCCCGTCATTCTTTCCTGACGTACCGGCACGCGGTACCGTGCCGGTTCAGACCATGCTGAGCTCGCCGGCCACCGGCGCATCGGCGGCTCGTATCCTCTACTACCTCGCCATCGTCTGCGCGCGGAAGTCGATTCAGATCGCCAATCCCTACTTCGTACCCGATCAGGCCGCGATCGACATCCTGCTCGACGCGCGCAAACGCGGTGTCGACGTCACCGTCATCGTCTCCGGCATCCGGAATGACAACTGGCTCGCGCGCTACAACAGCACCCGGCTGTATGGCGCGCTGTTGCAGCGCGGCATTTCCCTCTATGAATACAACCGCACGATGCTTCACCAGAAGACGATGGTGGTTGACGGACAGTGGGCCACGATTGGCACGACGAACTTCGATAGCCGATCGTTCGCGTTGAACGAAGAGAGCAACGTGTCGTTCACGGATCGAACCTTGATCGCGGAGCTCCAGCGGACCTTCGAGGCAGACCTTGCCCTCTCGGATCGGATCATGCTGACCGGCTGGCAGCGCCGAGGCGTCTGGACCCGCCTGCAGGAGCTGGTCGCGTCGGTGTTTCAGGAGCAAGCCTGAGCCGACGGCCATTCTCAGTCAGCCCTTTCCGTACCTGGGAACCTGGCTGCGCGCGGCATCTTGGGCTCCATTAGTTTGTCCGGCTGCGATTTTGCACACAGCGACCTTGAGAACTGAGTCCCTGGTCGCCAGCAGAGAGTCTCTGGCGATCGCACACAAACACACTAAGAAAAGAGACAACCAATGGCTAATGCGGCAACTTTGCACGAGGCGTTCGTCGAGGAACTGCGCGATACCTATGACGCCGAAAAGCAGCTCACCAAGGCGCTTCCGAAGCTGGCCAAGGCGGCAAGCTCAGCCGGCTTGAAGCGTGCGTTCGAGACCCACCTCGAAGAAACACGCGGACAGATCAAACGCCTCGAAGAGGTGTTCGCGGGCCTGGACGAGCAGGTGCGCGGGAAGCACTGTGACGGCATCGCCGGCATCATCGAAGAAGGCAAATCCATCATGGAGGAAGGCTTCGCCGATTCGACGATGGACGCGTGTCTGATCGCGGCCGGCCAACGCGCCGAGCACTACGAGATGGCCGCGTACGGCACGCTCGTGGCCTGGGCCCGGGCAATGGGCCATAACGAGGCGGCCGACTTGCTGCAGGAAAACCTGGACGAAGAGAAGGCGGCCGATAAGAAACTCTCGTCCCTCGCGGAGGGCGGCATCAATCAGGAAGCGGCAGACGCCGCGCATCCTGAGGATGATGACGAAGACGACGACGAGGAGTCGAGCCCCGCACAGAAGACGCCGGCTGGAGGCGCAGCAAAGAAATCGTCCAGCCGCTGATCGCCAGAGCGAATTCCTGCGTGGCGCGAGCGCAGGCGTCAGCTGCTTGTGCGGCTGACGTCTGTGCTCCTGCCCCGCTGTGACACATCGCAAGGACTGTGCCGTGTCTGCTGAGTCGTCTTCCTCTCTCACGCGGCCATCGCCACCTCTTTCGCGGCGTTCTCGATGAGCGACGCGACGGCCTGTGGCTGCGACACGTACACAGCGTGGCTGCCCTTCACCTCGATCACCGTTGAACCCGCGCGCTTGGACATCGCACGCTGAGCATCAGGCGGAATCATCTTGTCGTCGGTGGCCACGAGGTACCAGCTTGGTTTCGATTTCCATGCTGGTTCCGTGATCGTGCCGCTCAGCGCCTCGACGCCCCAGGGAACCTGAGAGTCACCCATGAACGCCGCGGCGTCCGGAGCGACGTCTGCGGCAAAGGACGCGGCAAATTTCGCCCGATCGAGCGCGAGAAACCCGTCCTGCGGCGGAAGGATCGGCGGAACGGGCGCGCCAGGCGGCGCCTGCTCGAGAAGCGTTGACACCGACTCGCCCTTATCGAGCGCGAACGCCGCGATGTAGACGAGCCCCGCGACGTTCGGATGGGTGCCGGCCTCCGTGATGACGGCGCCGCCGTACGAGTGTCCAACGAGAATCGCCGGGCCGTCCTGCGCGGCCAGCATTCGCCTGGTGTACGCCACGTCGTCCGCCAGCGAGACTGTCGGGTTCTGGACGATCGACACCGAGTATCCCGACTTCTTCAGCAACTGATACACACCTTCCCAACCCGATCCGTCCACGAACCCGCCGTGGACGAGCACGACGTTCTTCACCCCCTGTAGTGGCATGACGACCTCCCTCTGTCATGCACTGTAATGCATCCGCGTGTCCCCCGCGGATCGTTTCCTACCGTCCGCGCCCCATTGTCGGAAGGTGCCCAAGCTGACGCAGCGTGCCGAGATCGTCACGCACCGCCCAGCTTTCGACGATCAGACCATTCTCGAAGCGAAACATCTGCATCGCTGAGGCTCGGATCGACTTGCCGGTCGGCGGCATGCCCATGTAGCCGACAGTGTCGGTCGCGGTTGCGGTGTAGCGGCTCGCGACGAGATCGCCCTCAGCCACGACGGCCTCCACGTGGATCGCCAGGTCAGGCAGCATCGTGCGAAGCGCGCTTACGATCCGTTTCACATCTTCAGGACCGTGTGCTGGAAATGGATCGCCGGGGTCGTGGCGCACGTAGTCCTTGGCAAGGATCTCGTCGGCGACGGCCAACTTGCCTTGCCCCCACAACTCGTCGCTCCACCGCCGTACCGTCGCTTTGTTCTGCTCGATAGATACTGAATCTTCCGAGGATGGACGCGCGCTGGTGCTGTTCCCAGTCAGAGCAAGAGCGAGCGCCGCAGCTGCTACCGTTGTGAGCCTGATGATTGCGTTCTTCATGGCCGTACTCCTTTATAGAAGGCAGAGTAGCGGCCGGGGTGAGGGCGGCAATTGATCTAGATCAAGAAGTGTCGCGAGTCTAACCGGCAACGAGCTGCTGCCCGCCGTCGATGTCGTACGTGCCACCGGTGAGCGCCGTATTGATCATGATGTGAACGGCGAGCGCGGCGACGTCGGCCGGGCCGACGACGCGCCGGATCGGAAGCGTGTTGCGGAGCTGAGTGCGGCGGTTCTCGAGCTGGTCGCCGAGGAGCGAGGCCGACAACGGGGTGTCGACGAAGCCGGCGGCGATGAGGTTGACGCGGACTGGCGCGAGCTCGAGCGCAAGGCTGGCGGTCAGCGCGGGCATGGCAGCGGTGACCGCCGACACGAGCCCGAGCCCGCGGCTCACGCGGCGGCCGCCGGTCCCGCCCATGAACAGCAGCGTTCCTCCAGGTCTGACTTTGGGAGCGGCGTTGCGCGCGACCCAGAACGCCAGCAGCAAGTGCTCGCTGATCGCGAGCCGCGCCTGCTCGAACTCGATCTCCTGCAGGGGCCAATAGTGCGGGCCAGGGCCGGTGACCATCACGTGATCGATTGGCGCCGGCAGGTCCCGGAAGAATTTCTCCAGCGACGCGGGATCGTTCGCGTCGAAGGCCGCGGTGCTCACCGCGCCGACGTCGGTCGCAGCCCGCTCGAGGCGGTCGCGATTGCGGCCGGTGAGGATCACGTTGGCGCCTTCGGCGCGCGCACGCCGGGCCGTTTCGAGTCCGATGCCGGCGCTCCCGCCGATGAGCACGACGGTTTGCCCGGCCAGTTCCGGTTCGCGCATCAGTCCTGCTCCGCGAACTCCTGCGCCTGCGTTTTCCCGTACGGATAGAAGCCAGCCTTGTCGCCCTTCGCCCACGCGTCCCGCTGCTGCGCGGGGCTGATGTCCCAATCGGGACGGCAGCGCTGCAACACCGCGCGCAGATCGAGGCGCAGTTCCTCCACCGTCGGCCGGCCGAAGAACCAGTACCCGTTGTAGACCTTGTAGACACGCAGGCCCGGCTCGAGCACCAGCGTGTGCGGAATCATCGGGTTGTGATGCGGGTCCGTGTATTCCGCGATGTCGAGATCTTTCTGCAGCTTGCGCCCGGGATCCGAGAGAAACGTCCACTGGGCGCCGACGCCGTTTCGGAATTCATTCGTCCCGAGCAGATTGTCGGTCGAGATCGTCACGAGACGGCAGTACCCGACCTGCATCTCGCGATGGAGCTGCAGCAGACCTTCGTGCTGCCGTCTGTCCTTCGGACAAAAACCACCGCGGGAGAGTACCAGCACCAGCGGATCGCCCGCCTGCAAGTCCGAGAGCTTGCGCCGCACGCCGCGGTGGTCCGACAGCTCGTAGTCGGGAAGGACTGCGCCGGGAACGATGTCCGCTCTCACTTGCGGGCCGCTTCCACGTTGCGGACGCCCTCCTTGGCTGCATCGTCAGGGATCTTCCCTTGCTCGCGCGCGACGATGTATGCGGCGTAGAAGTCCGACCAGTGATGCTTGGGAGCGGTCGGTTCGTACTCGCCATGGTGCTGCTCTGCCTCTCGCAGAAGCTGGGTCAGACTCGGGAGGTCCAAGTTGCTGAGCCCGCGTCCGGGCAGCCGGGTCTTGATCTCCTGGAGCAGAAAGCTGTTGCCATCCGGATCGCTGAACGTCGCCAGGGTCGCATAAGAGGCGCCGCTGGGCTCGGGCCCCGCCACGCGCGGCCCTCCGAAGCCGGCGAAATGAAAGGACTCACTCACATCGGCGCCGCGGGCGCCAAGCTCCTTGCGGGCCGCTTCGACGTCCGACACCACGAGATACAGATTCTTGACTGAGCCTGGCGCGGCCGCCGTGATTCCTTTGCCGAAGTGGATGGAGCACGGTGAGCCGGGAGGTGTGATCTGCACCACCCGCCAGTTCTCGCCGTTCGCGAAGTCGGCATCCAGCCGCCAGCCCAGGTTCTCGTAGAAGCTTTTGGCGCGATCGACGTCGGACACCGGAAGGACGACGACTTCGAGCTTCAGGTCGACTGTCGCGGCGGTGGCGGTTTGCGTGGCTTGTGCTTTGCTCGTCTGTGTGGTGCTCATGGTGATCTCCGTGTGTGTTGGTTGAGGGAATCAGGATCGTGACGCGCCTTGCAGCGCCGCCTTCTCGGCAAGCTCGTCCAGGCTTCCGCCGAGCACGCGGTTGAAAGCCGGATATGGATGAATCACGTCGGCGAGTGTCTTGAGCGGAGTGCCGAGCTTGATCGCCAGGATGAGCTCGCCAAGGATTTCGCCCGCACGCGGCGTGACCAGCGTCGCGCCAATTAGCACGCCGCGCGCGCGGTCGGCAACCAGCTTGAGCGCGCCGTGGTGAAAATCGTGAATGTAGCCGCGCACGGCCTCTGCCGGATCGGCGCTGGCGACGACGACGTCGATGCCTTTCGCGCGAGCGGCGGCCTCCGACAGTCCGACTGACGCAACTTCCGGATCGGTGTAAGTCACGCGAGGGACTGCGGTGTGATCGGCTCTCGTGTCCAGGCCGCGCAAACGTCGCGCAATGAGTTGACCGTGGTAGTACGCGAGGTGCGTGAAGCCGCCGAATCCGACGATGTCACCAGCACCGAACACGCCTGGCCGCGCTTCGAGCGTCGCCGGGTCCACCTTCAACCAACCGCGATCCGTCTGCGGGAGTCCGGCCGCTCGCCATGCCTCGGCGTTGGGACGGCGGCCCGTCGCGACCAGCAACCGATCGGCCGACACCACAGCGCCGGATTTCAAGTGCAGTGCGACAGCCGAGCGATTCCCAGACCGCTTTTCGACGAGAGTGCATGGGTCGCCGATCGTCAGCGTGATGCCGTCGGCCTCCAGGTGTGGCCGCAGCGCGGCGCCGGCCTCTGGCTCCTCGAAGCCGAGGAATGTGGGGCCGGCTTCGATCATGGTCACCTGGGAGCCGAGACGCGCGAACGCCTGCCCCAATTCGACGCCAATGGCGCCGCCGCCGAGAATCGCGAGGGTCGCTGGAAGCTCTCGCGGAATCGCCGCTTGACGGTTAGTCCAGTACTCGACCGTGTCCAATCCTGGGATGGGTGGAATCGCTGCGGTACTGCCGTTGGCGATCACCACGGCTCGCCGGGCAACGAGGTGCTCGCCGCCGACCTCCACCGTGCGGAGATCGGTCAGCCTTCCTTCACCCCGAACGAGCTTCGCGCCGGTCGCTTCCAGCGCGGCGGCAGGACGGCGGTCGTCGAGATCGCGCGCCATCCACAGCACGCGCTTGGAGACCTTGGGAAAGTCGACGGTCCACTCCACGCGTGAGGCAGCGAGCGCCCGCGCTCGATCGGCCTCTTCCAGCGTCTCGCCGGAGCGAAGCAGCGTCTTGGAAGGGACGCAACCCCAGTACGGGCACTCACCTCCGACGAGCTCCCGCTCGACGACGGCGAGGGTCAGACCGCTGTCTCGAAGGCCCACCGCGATCGCTTCGCCAGCGACACCGCCGCCGAGACAGACGACATCGAAGTCCTGGGGCAAGTCCCAACCACTCAATCAGAGGTGTCGAGCGTGAGGCAATTGGACGTTGGTATTGGCCCCACAGGAATCGAAAACGAGAAGGTCGCGCCCGGCCCGGCATTGGATTCTGCCCAGATCCGGCCGTGATGTCTCTCGACGATCGAGCGGCTGATGGAGAGCCCCATCCCCATGCCGTCTCGCTTCGTCGTGTAGAACGCATCAAAGAGCTTGTCCATGTTCTGGCGGTCGAGACCCACGCCGGCATCCCGCACGGTCACACGCACACGATCGGCGTTTTCCCGCTCGGTCCTCACCAGCAGCTGCCGCGGACGGTCGTCGACACCAACCATCGCGTCGGAGGCGTTGCGGAGCAGGTTGAAGATGACCTCCTGGAGCTGGACCCGATCGCCGGTGACGGGCGGCAGATCGCCGGCGAGCTCCGACTGGAGAACGACCCGATTCCGTTGAAGCTCACTCAACGACAGCGCGACGATCTCCTGCGTGACCGCGTTCAGATCCAGCACCTCGAGCGTGAACTCCTTCTTGCTGAACAAGGCCCGCAGCCGCGCGATCACGTCCGCCGCCCGGTTGCCGTCCCGGATGGTCCGCCTCGCGGTTTCGCGCGCGCCCGCGACGTTCGGAGGATCGGCGTCGAGCATCCGAACGCACGTACTGGCGTTGGTGATGATGGCCGAGAGCGGCTGGTTGACCTCGTGCGCGATCGAGGCGGTCAGCACTCCGAGGCTCGTGGCTCTGGCAACCTTCGCCAGCTCCGATCTGGCCCGGGCGAGGGCCTCCTCCGATATCCGGCGCGCGGTGACATCCTGCACGGCCGCGATGTACTCGAGCTGCCCGTCCTGGTCCGATGCCGGATGGGCGACGGCATGGAGGTATTTCGTCGAGCGGTCGGGCATCACCAGCCGGTACTGCCATTCAAAGTCAGTCCTGCCGTTTCGTGCCTGCTCGATCATTTTCTCCAGCAGCGTGAGGTCTTCCGGATGGACACGAGTGCGGATCAGTTCGAGCGTCACGGGCATGCCGATTTTGAACCCGTAAATGCGATAGAGCTCGTCGGACCAGGTGATTTCGCCGGTCGCGACTTTCCAGGAAAAGCTGCCCGTCTGGCTGAGGCGTTGACCCTCCGCCAGAAACACCTCCGCGCGCTTTCGATCGTCGATGTCGGTGAGGAGCACGTACCACCGGAGAATCCGCCCACTCGTATCCCGAAGCGGAAGCCCGCGAACCTGAAACCAGCGGTAGACACCATCGAAACGCCGGATGCGTGCCTCGAAGTCGTAGGGCGCGCCGGACGCGATCGCCTGTGTGAAGACTCGAACTACGCGAGGCAGATCGTCACCATGCACGGTACCGTTCGTGCCCCACTGCTTCATTGCCTCCAGCGGCTGACCGCAGTACTCGAACACTGGACGATTGACGACGTCGACTTCACCGGCCGGCGTCAACATCGCGACCAGGCCTGGAATGCTGTCTACGATCTCTAATGGCGTGACTTCCTCAGCAGGAGAATTGAATGTTATCGTCGCGTCTTTCGCCATGGCGCACGCCTTCCAAGCCGATCTCAGAGCGTAGTGCATCACCACGCGTCTGCGATCGATCATCGTACACAGATCACGACCTGCAAAATACGATGTTCGCCGCGGGCTCGATTACCTGACCTCGCGTTGAGTGAGCCGCGAAATGTCGTGGCTGAAGGTCAGCGCTTGGATGCAGACCGCACCCCGAGGCGCGCGGCCTTGGTCACCAGGTCAGGAAGCGAGTCGGCCCTCATCTTGCGCATGACCTGGCCGCGGTGAGCCTTGACCGTAATCTCGCTGATGCCGAGCTCGCCGCCGACCTGCTTGTTCAACAAGCCCGAGACGACCAGCGACATCACCTGCTGTTCGCGGGGCGTGAGTGACGCGTACGAGTCGCGCAGCACTCCCATCTCTGCTTCCTTGCGAAGAGCGACGCGGCTGCGCTCGAGGGCGCCACGGATGGTGGCGAGCAGCACATCGTCCTTGAATGGCTTCGTCAGGAACTCGATCGCGCCTGCCTTCATCGCCTGCACGGTCATCGGCACATCTCCGTGACCGCTGATGAAGATGATCGGCATGTCCGTCCGCTCGGCGAGCCGCGCTTGCAGCTCGAGGCCGCTCAGCCCCGGCAGCGTCACGTCGAGCACCAGGCAGCACGGAACGGCGGGGCGCGAACGCGCCAGGAATTCCTGTGCGGAGGCGAATATTTCTGGCTGCCAACCCGCCGTACGGATCAGCAGCTCGAGCGAGTCGCGTACGGAGACGTCGTCGTCGACGACGAAGACAATGGCCGGAGCGTCCGGCATGGTGTCGAGGTCGATCGCAGAGCCTGCGGCCGGCCAAGTTCCAGTATATGGCTCATGCGTGGGTCGTCCTGTCAGCATTTGGCTCTCATCCCAGTGCGGTATTGAGCGCGGCGATCAACGCCGTATCACTGAATGGTTTGAACAAGCACGCCGACGCGCCGAGGCCGATAAGGCGCGGACCGATCGTGTCGTCGGCCTGCGCGGTAATGAACACGATCGGGATGTCCAACCCACGGCGTGTCAGTTCCCCTTGAAGATCCGGCCCGGACATGCCGGGCATTGCGATGTCAAGAAGCAGACAGCTGGTCTCGCCGACGACGGTGGACGCGAGGAACGCCTCTGCTGACGGGAATGCCCGGGCTGCAAAACCGAATTGCCGCACCAGGTCGGGCAGCGACTCGCGCACCGATTCGTCGTCGTCGACGACGCACACCAGCGAACGCCCGTCCATGACGAGAGGATGCGCGCCTTCAGCATCAGGCGTCCATCAGACCTTGGTATCAACCTGGCCAAAATCCTGCGCAGAACGGCAGTCGCCACGCGGAGTGATACGAAGGTGTCACCCGATACTTTGGTCTGATAGATGCGGCGCTGGCCGTCTGGTTTGATGAGGGGATGTCCACGAGCGACCGCCCGCAGATTCCCGTGGCCGACACGGTCCCGTCTCCCGAACGTGTCTTTCCCACGCTCACGGCGGCACATGTGGAACGGATTGCCACCCGCGGACGCCGCCGGACGACCACGCGCGGCGAGGTACTCGTCGAGGTCGGCGCCAGGGCGGCTCCCTTCTTCGTCGTCGTGACCGGAGAAGTCGAGGTGCTCCGGCCGAACGGGACGGCGGAGACGCTCATCGTGCGGCACCGGGCCGGACAGTTCACCGGCGAGGCCAACGCGATCAGCGGGCGCCGCACCCTCGCCCGTCTGCGCGTCAGCGAGTCCGGCGAAGTGATCGAGCTCGATCGCGAGCAGCTGCTCGCGCTCATCCAGACCGATGCGGAGTTGAGCCAGATTCTGATGCGCGCGTTCCTCCTCCGCCGGCTGCAGTTGATTGCGAGCGACCTCGGCGACGTCGTCGTCATTGGCTCGATGCACTGCTCGGGGACGCTTCGGGTGAACGAATTCCTGACCCGGAACGGCCACCCGTTTCACTACGTCGATCTCGATCGCGATCGCGACGCGCAGGATCTGCTGGATCGATTTCACGTCAAGGCCGCCGACGTGCCCGTCGTGATCTGCCGCGGCGAGTCCGTGCTGCGGAATCCGACGAATGCGCAGATTGCCGACTGCCTCGGGTTCAATGACGAGATCGATCGCGGCCGCGTCAACGATCTGGTAGTCGTCGGCGCCGGACCGGCGGGATTGGCCGCCGCGGTCTACGGCGCGTCCGAAGGGCTTGACCTCCTCGTGCTCGAGTCGAATCTGCCGGGCGGCCAGGCCGGATCCAGCTCCCGGATCGAAAACTACCTCGGCTTCCCCAACGGCATCTCCGGGCTAGACCTGACCGGCCGCGCGTACGCGCAGGCGGTGAAGTTCGGCGCGCACATCATGGTCACCAAGGGCGCGACGCGATTGGCCTGCGACGGTCTGCGGTACACGGTCGCGATCGACGACGGACCGTCGATTCCGGCGCGGGCGGTGATCATCGCGACCGGCGCCGCGTACAACAAGCCGGCGCTCGTGAACCTGTCGACGTTCGAGGGCGCCGGCATCTACTACGGCGCGACCCCGATGGAGGCCCAGTTGTGCGTCGGCCAGGACGTCGCGATCGTCGGCGGAGGCAATTCCGCCGGACAGGCCGCGGTATTCCTCGCGTCGTCGGCGCGCCGCGTCCACATGCTGGTTCGCGGACCTGGTCTCGCGGACACCATGTCCCGCTACCTGATTCGGCGCATTGAGGACAACCCCGCGATCGTCCTCCGCACGCGCACGGAAATCGTCGCGTTGGAAGGAAACGGCGCGCTCGAACGGATCCAGTGGCGCGACGACCAGTCGGGCGCGATCGAAAGCCAGGACATCAAGCACGTGTTCATGATGACGGGAGCCGTTCCCAATACCCGATGGCTCGACGGCTGCATTGTCCTGGACGACAGAGGCTTCGTGAAACCGGACCGGACCTTTCGCCGGACGACCTCGCGAAGGCGAAGTGGCCGCTGGCGCGACCGCCGTTCCTGCTCGAAACCAGCCGGCCCGGCATCTTTGCCGTGGGCGACGTGCGCGGCGGCAACGTCAAGCGCGTCGCCTCGGCCGTGGGCGAAGGATCGATTGCGGTTGCCTTCGTTCACCAAGTGCTTCAGCACTGAAGGAGGACTCATGCCAAAGAAGACGATTGAAGCCGATGCCATCCTCGGCCAGGCCCGGCCGCGGGTGCATCAACAGGCCCACGAGATCCAGCCGTACGGGCATTCCGTCAGAATGCCAATTGCATTGTCGGAGGACGTCTGCAAGCAGAGCGTCGAGCATCTGAACCAACTGCTCGCGGACACGATGACCCTGCGCGATCTGTACAAGAAACATCACTGGCAGGTGGCCGGGCCGACGTTCTATCAACTGCATCTTCTGTTCGACAAGCATTACGAGCAGCAGAACGAGCTGGTCGACGCGATCGCCGAGCGGATTCAGTTGCTGGGCGGCGTGAGTCTCGCCATGGCTCCCGACGTCGCGGAGACCACCCTCATTCCCCGACCGCCGAAGGGCCGCGAGGCGGTGCCGGTGCAGATCTCCCGTCTGCTGCACGCGCACGAAGTCGTGCTCAAGGAGGCCCGAACGATGGCGCGGCTGGCGGCCGAACGCAGCGACGACGGCACCAACGATCTGATCGTCAGCGACGTCATCCGAGCCAACGAGCTGCAAGTCTGGTTCGTGGCGGAGCACGTCGTCGACGTGCCGTTGGCGCAGGCGATGTAGAGGCTACATCCTCGCCGTCATCAAGGCGTCACTGATTTCAATGGAATCCCCGCGACTGATCGAGTCGGTGCTCAGCGGCGGCGGCGAGATGGGCGAACGCATGCGCGCGTTCGACTGGTCGACGTCCGCGCTCGGCCCGCTGGAGCAGTGGCCGCAATCGCCGAGGCCTCGTGCTGGATCTCAAGAATGTGGTCCTCGTCGATCGAGACATCGTCCTGTTCCTGCGGGCATGAGAAGGCGACGGCATCGCGCTTCGCAGTTGCCCACCGTACATCCGCGAATGGATGGCGCGTGCGGAGGAACAGCCATGACGGGTCCCGCCTCGCTGCAGCGGAGCGCCGCCGGGAGCATCGCGTTGGAGGAAGTGATCGGCCTGGCCGCGCTCGGCCGGCTCGAGGTCCTCCGCTTACTCAATCAATAGACAGGGAAGGAAATCATTATGGCTACCACGACGACACAGACGGGATCGAAACAGCCGCCGGACGCTCAGCAGAAGATCGAGGAGTTCCGGGCGCTGTTCGCCGACGCACCGGAGCTGGGGAGGAAGGCGTTGGAGAACGTCATCGCTGAACTGAAATCGCAGGTGTCTGAGCCGCGAGCCAAGGTGGAAAGCGCTGGCCGGGTGGGCGCCCGTCTGGGCCAGCGCTCGGAGTTGACCATGATCGTCCCGTTGGCTCCCGGCGGTGCGAAACGGTTGCGCGCGTTCTTGAAAATGCTGGACGGCAACTTGTCGGGTGGAGCGGACAAGGTCGGCACCCTGCACGACATGCGTTTTGTCTTTATCGATAACGACACGCGGATGCTCTTCGCCACCTCCTTCGACGGCGACTGGGACGTCTATATCGACGACTTCGTGACCAAGATTCCCGATTTCCTCGATGTCATCGACTCGGCGTGGGAGGGCTGGCCGGGGATTCGCAGCCCGCAGGCGAAAGACTATCTCGTCAAGCACCAGATAACGGCGGACGGCTGGTACGTCGCCCATCCAGATCTGACGGTTGCTGAGATCACCCGGCTGAAGCGCCTCGGCAAAGCCGTGGACGAACTCCTGGACAAGATCAGCGCGTAGACAGCGCACACGGGCGAACACACTCGATCGAGCGGAAGGAGCGCTGACAGATGCCATTGGATTTCGTCCGCTATACGCCAGAGATTGAGAGGCTCGATCCGGATCTCGATCGGCTCTTGGAACAGATCGTCGGCTTCTGGGAAAAGGTGGTCCGCGAATCGCCGGTGGTCGAGGGTAGTGGACGAGCCGTCCGCGGTGCGCACGCGAAGACATTCGGCGTGGTCAAAGCGGAGGTCCAGATCCTGCGCAACGTGCCACCGGCATACGCGCAGGGGATTTACGCCAAGCCTGGCCGCCACGGTGCGCTGATCCGGTTCTCCAGCGCCTCCAACCATCTGGGGGCCGACGCCACGCTCGGAGGGGTTCTCGGATGTGCCCTGAAGATCTTCGATGTTCCCGGATCGAAGCTGGTCGAGGACGAGCCGGACTCGGCTACCTTCGATCTCGTGCTCAAGAACAATCCGGTTTTCGTCGCCAACACGGCGAAGCACTATCTGGTACTCCAGGAGATCGGCAACAACGCGCACCAGTACCTGGCGCGCGGCAAGACGGGCTTCCACGAGCTCCTCACGGATCTTGTCACCGGCAAGGGCACGTTCGAGCGGTCCGACTGGGCATGGGACGAGCTGTTCGCGTTCGTCAAAGCGGCGCAGACGCCGGTGCGCAACCCGCTGGTGACCACGTACTGGACCATGGCCGCGGTCCGTCACGGTGACTACGTCGCGAAGATCCGCGTCGCGCCGGCCACGGAAAACACCACGCGTGTGCTTCATCGTGAACTCGATCTGCGCGGTCGGCCGGAGGTGTTCGTTCCGACCCTGGTCGACGAACTGCAAGCCAGCGCCTTCGACTTCGACCTCCAGGTCCAGTTGTGCACCAATCTCGAGGCGATGCCGGTCAACGACACGACGGTCGAATGGCCGGAAAAGCTCTCTCCCTTCGTGACGGTTGGACGGGTACATGTCCCGCGACAGGACATTTCGGGGGCCGAACATTTCGAGAAGACGGATGCGCTCGCGTTCAACCAGTGGCGGGTCACCGAGGAGCACCGGCCGCTTGGCGAAATCATGCAGGTGCGACGGATCTACAGCGCGTCAGCCAAGGTGCGCCGGACGCTCAATCACCAGCCGCAAACCGAGCCCGCCAGTGCAGATGAGGTGCTGCCGTACCCGGTCAGCGCGTAGAGCGCTGCGGCAGCACGAGTGCTTTGAGCACCGAAAGGAGAAACAGTGATGGCCACAGAAACTCACACCGCGCCCAGAGCAGATCAAGAGCTTGTTGTCGAGCAGAAGATTCAAAAGCTCAGGGAGCTTTACGCCGACGCGCCCGACCTGCGGAGAGTCGCGTTGGAGAAGGGTCTGCCCAATCTCAAACGAGAGCTGGCAGCGGCGACCGGGACGCAAAACGCCGGCCGTATCGGGGCCCGCCAGGGCAAAGTCTCGGAGCTCACCGGGATCTTTCCGTTCGCGAAAGGGGGAGCGAAGCGGCTTCGCGGCCTGCTGCAGCTACTGGAAGGCAACTTCAAGCTCGCAGACGCGGTGGGCACGGTCCACGACATGCGCTTCGTGTTCCTGGACAACGATACGAAGCTGCTCTTCGCCACCGCCTACGATGGCGATTGGGACGCCTACATTAGCGACTTCGCGACGAAGATTCCGGACGCTCTGGATCTGCTGTTCTGCGATGCCGTGGGGTGGCCGGGGATTCGGAGCCCGAAGGTGAAAGACTGGATCGTCGAGCACCAGATCTCGGCGGAGGCATGGTACGTCGCCAATCCGAATCTCACCGTGGCAGAAACGCGAAAGCTCGCGCGCGTCGGCAAAGCCGTCGAGCAATTTCTCGACAACATCGGCTAGCCGAAGCCGCAGTCGCTTACCCGGGGGTACTGGCCTGAATGGTCCGCACCCAGTAGACAAGGATGCGCCATGCTGACCGCGAAGGATTCCGTCGACAGCAATCGTTCAACCGGCGCGCCGGCGCTCGAGTTGAACGAGATCCAGGCCACCGTCCTCCGGCAGCGGCCGGCGCCGTATTGCGGCACGCACGTGATCTTGCGTATCGACGAGGTTCGAGCCGGCCGCGAACTGCTCCGCCTCCTCACACCTCATGTCGACTCTGCGGCTGGCTGGCGGGAGGCCGCAAATGCCTGGCTGGCAGTCGGAATCAGCTACAGCGGCCTCGAGGCGCTCGGCGTTCCTCGGGATTCGCTGGAAAGCTTCCCCGAGGCGTTCCGCGTCGGGATGGCGGCACGGGCGCGGCAACTCGGAGACGAAGGTGTCAACGACCCGAAGAACTGGGAGCCACCGTTCGGCACGAGAGACGTCCACATCGGATTGAGCGCCTTCAGCGATTCCGAGGAAAAGCGACGGCGCATCCTCGCGATGGCTCGGGAACAATATGAGCGCCTGTCGGGCATCAGCGTGCTGCTCACGCAGGACTTCGGCCTGCAGCCGGGCGACCTCAACCCGCTGGGGTACAAAGACGGCATCGACCAGCCGCCGATCGAAGGCGGCGGCGACGAGCCGCGACCCGGCCAGGGACCGCCGATCAAGGCCGGCGAGTTCATTCTCGGATATGCGGGTGAGGCCGGTGTTCCGCTGCCAATGCCGCAGCCGGATGTCCTCGGCCGCAACGGCACGTATGTCGGCCTGCGCAAATATCAGTCGCGGGTCGGCGCGTTCAATCGGTTCCTCCATGCGAATGGACGCACCGACGACGAGCGGGAATTGCTCGCCGCGAAGCTGGTCGGCCGGTGGCGCAGCGGCGCGCCGCTGACGCTGGCGCCCGACGTCGACAATCCCGCCATCGGCCAGGACCCGCACCGGAACAACGACTTCACCTACGCGAACGATCCGCGCGGCCGGCAGGTGCCGCTCGGCAGCCACATCCGGCGCATGAATCCGCGGGACACGGAGCTCGCGCGTCTGACCGATGTGAACCTGCATCGCGTCATCAGGCGCGGGACGACGTACGGACCACCGTACGATCCGAACGCACTCTCCGAAAAAGACGATGAAGTGCCGCGGGGCGCCTATTTCCTGTTCATCAGCGCCAAAGCGATGGCCACCATCGAATTCCTGCAGCAGGAATGGATCAACGACGGCAATTTCATCGGCGCCGGCAACGAGCGCGACCCGATCGTCGGACTGCAGGAGAAGGACGCGACGTTCACGATTCCGAAGGCGCCGGTAAGACGCCGGGTCCACGGAATCGAGACGTTCAACGTGCTTCGCGGCGGCGAGTACTTCTTCATGCCGAGTCTGTCGGCTCTGAAATGGTTAAGCGAGCTCAGCTGACCGGCGCACGAATTGTCCAGTAGGAGACACCACCATGCCAACGACACTCGAAACCGAAAGCAGATCGGCCGCGCGGCTGTCCGAGATCAAAATCCCGCAGCTGCCGCTTCGTCAGCACGGGCTCACTCACGTGCCGGCTGTGCCCCTGGACTTCGTCGGCATGCTCGACACGCTGTTGAAACTCGGAGGCAAGGTCAAGCAGCGCGAACAGGCTCTCCAGGGCCTCTCGAAGACGATCACGATCGGCGGTACGACCGCGCCCGCCTACGCATTTCTGTTCGGAGGCGAAGCGGCCGACACCAATGAAGCAGCAGCACTCGAGGGGATCCGCGCCTTCCTGAATCGCAACCCTTTGGGGATCCTCTCCAGCCTGGTCGACAAGCTCAAAGCCCAGGAGGACAAGCTGGTCCGGGAGGCGCCGACCGGCGGCGACAATCTCACCGGCCGGTCACTCGACGATCCAAAGCAATGGTCGATGGGATGGACGACATTTCCCGACGCCTACACCCTGGGCCTGCCGCATCTGAACGAGTGGGCGGCGACACTCGACGTGACGCAGCCCGACAAGGCGACCGAAGCCTTCTTTCCCACCATCGCCCGTTACGGTCGGTCGTACAACCTGATTCTGACGAAGAAAGTAAAGATCTCCGACGTCGCGCCGTGGCGCGATCTCTTCGGCAGCGCCTGGACGCCGGCGCTGGATGCGGCGGCCGATGCCGGCCTGCTGTACGTAATCGATCTGCGGATTTACGAGACGCTGAAGCCCCAGCAGGTCGGAGGCTTTACGCGGTTCACACCGAGCACGGTCACCGTGCTGGTGCAGGATGCGGTGACGAAGGCGTTGACGCCGGAGCTCATCCGTGTCGCCGGCGGCGGCAATGAGCCGAAAATCTTCGGCCGCCGCGGCTCGACCACCGCCTCCGCCTGGCTTTACGCCCTGCAGGCGGCCAAAGTGTCGGTGACCGTCTACGGCATCTGGATCGGGCACGTCTATCACTGGCACCTCGTCACCGCCGCCATGCTGATGACGATGTTCGAAAACCTGTCGGCGAAGAATCCCGTACGAAAACTGCTCGAGCCGCAGTCGAGCTACCTCATCCCGTTTGACGGTGTGTTGCTCCTCGGCTACGGCTCGCTGGCGGAGGTACCGCCGACGTCGATTGCGACCGCCTGGCAGCTGCTCGAGCTGGTTGACCTCTTTGCCAGGGATCGCCGGTACTTCGACGACGATCCGACGACCACGTTGGAACGGCTCGGCATCACCGAGTCCGACTTCACAGTCCACGAAGCGTGGGACCAATATCCGATCGTCGGCGATCTGCTGGCGATCTGGCAGGCAACCGGCCGCTACGTGAACGCCTATGTCGACCAGGCGTATGCGACCGATCAGGACGTCCAGCGCGACAAGGAACTTCAGAGGTGGATCGACGCATCAGGTCAGGGGAACGACGGCAACATCTCTGGTCTGCCGGCCATGGATTCCAAAGATGCACTGAGGCGGGTGCTCCACAGCCTCGTGTACCGCATCGTGGCGCACGGCGGCTCCCGCTTGTACCGGAGCGCGAATCCAGCCCTCACGTTCGTCGCCAACTATCCACCCTGCCTCCAGAATGGGATCATTCCCGATCCGGCCGACAGCTTCAGTACGCGGGACTTGCTCCGGTATCTCCCCAACACCGGCACGATCGGATCGATGCTCCACTTCTACTTCATCTTCTTCGCGACGCCCACCTACGTGCCCTTCGTGCCGCTCGGTGGAATCGAAACAGACCTGTTCTTCGAGGACGCCGCAAGCAACCAGGCCTTGATCGACCTGCGCCGGTTCATTGTCGGCTTCCTCGAAAGAATCGATCACGGAACGCCTCAGATATATCAGTGGGAGCGCCACATCGAACTGTGAACTCCGCTGGGGGCCATCAACGGATGAGGGGAGACAAACCATGCCGACCATTACGACCACTGACGGAATCGAGATCTACTACAAGGACTGGGGCAAGGGGCAGCCGATTGTGTTCAGCCACGGTTGGCCGCTGTCGGCCGACGACTGGGACACGCAGATGCTCTTCTTTCTTCAGCAGGGCTACCGGGTCGTCGCGCACGACCGTCGCGGCCATGGCCGCTCCACTCAGACTCCCGACGGCCACGACATGGACCATTACGCCGCCGACCTGGCGGCGCTGACCGCCCATCTCGACCTCAGAGCGGCGATCCATATCGGCCACTCGACCGGCGGCGGCGAGGCGGTGCACTACATCGCGCGCCACGGTCAAGACCGGGTGGCAGGAGCGGTGCTCATGAGCGCCGTGCCGCCTCTGATGGTCAGGACACCGGCCAATCCGTGCGGGCTCCCCAAGGAGGTCTTTGACGGCATGCAGGCCCAGCTCGCCACCAATCGATCGAATTTCTACTACGACCTGGCCTCCGGGCCGTTCTACGGATACAACCGGCCGGGAGCGAAGCCCTCTCAGGCCATCATCTGGAACTGGTGGCGCCAGGCCATGATGGGAAGTGCCAAGGCGCACTACGACGGCATCGTGGCCTTCTCCCAGACGGACTTCACCGACGACCTCAAGTGCAACATTCCCGTCCTGGTGATGCACGGCGATGACGACCAGATTGTTCCGTACGCCGATTCGGCACCGCTGTCGGCAAAGGTGCTGCCGAACGGCACGCTGAAAACTTATAAGGGCTTCCCGCACGGGATGCCCACGACCGAGGCCGAGACGATCAACCGCGACATCCTCGCTTTCATCAGGCAATTCGCGGCCCGTCCCGTGCGGGAAGTGGCATGACTCGCCTACGCGAGGTCACGAAGTAGCGGAGCCCACATGTCTACGATCCATCTGCACCAGACAACGACCTCGACGCCCGAGCAGTTCCTCGCCGCGCTCATCGACTTCGGACCCGGCCGTTCGAAGGTCTTCGGCAACAGCGCGGACGAGTACCTCAAGGTGCATCACCGCGGCTCCTCTGACGCCGACGTCACGGAGGGCTCTGGCGGCGTCTGGGAGCGCCTCCATTACGACTGGTCCGATCCCAACCGCATCGTCATGAAAACCACCGACTCCAACATCTGGGGAGGTGCCTCGGGCCACACCTACACGTTCACGCGGCGGCCCGATGGAAAGACGGACGTGGACGCCATCGTGGTACGCGAGGGCAAGAACCTGAAAGGGAGAGCGCTCGGGCTCGTGCTCGGGACCGTCGGCAAGGGCGTTCTGAAGAAGGCGTTCGACAACAGCGTCAAGGCCATCGAGGCGCGCAATGGCGCTGCACGAGCGACATCACGCACGAACTGAGCTCCGCCGATGGCCACTACCCCAGTCGTCGAGGCGTCACACCCGCAGGTTGAACCCCGGGTTCAGCACACGGTCAATCCCCTGAAGGCCGCCTGATTGCGGTTTGGCACGCCGGTACTCGTCCTGCTGATGGCACTCGCGCTCGCGGTCGCCATCACCCGCAACTGGAACTCGTGGGGAGGTGGACGCATCGATCAGGTCACGAACGACCCGTTCGTCCGGCGCGATGTCACCCCGCTCGGCACGAAGGTCGCCGGCCTCGTGCGTGAAGTCAAGGTCAGTGAGTATCAGCAGGTTCGGAAAGGCGACGAGCTTCTTCTTCTCGAGGACGAAGACTACCGGGCGCAGGTCGCGCAGGCGGCTGCGGCGGTCGAAGCGGCGAAGGCGGCGCTTGAAAACAACCATCGTCAGCGCGACCTCCAGGACGCGCGTATTCAGCGCGCCCTCGCCGGCCGCGAACAGGAGATGCTGCGATGAATCGCAGGAGCACGATGACGATTGGGATTGCGGTGGCGATGTGGCTCGCCGTCTTCGGCGGCTTCGCCGTGTCCGCGCAGGACAAGTACACCGTGAAAGTGCCGGGCGGGCTCGGCACCACAGCTGGTACGCCCCCGCAAGGGAACGACGCGAAGTGTGGATTCGCGTGTCACACGAAAGCGAAGGCGAGGGACTACGTGTTCACGGAGTACGGGAAGCGATGAACTCGACAAGATCGCGCGAGTGTTTGAGGGATCACACCATGAGGACCAAACCCATCATCACATTTGGAATCGCTGTCGCGGCTCTGACTGTCTCGATCGGGGTCAAACTTCTGTCGCAGGAGGACAGGTATTCCTTGAAAGTGCCGGATGGACTGGCATTCTCCGAGTTCAAAGGGTACGACGCATGGGAAACGATCGCGGTCAGTGAAACGGAAGGCAGCGTCAAGGCGATTCTGGGAAACCCAACCATGATCGCAGCCTACAAACAAGGTATCCCGGAGAACGGCAAGCCATTTCCAGAAGGCTCCAAGACTGTGAAAATCGAGTGGATCAAGAAGAAGAATCCGGAGTCGCCCTATCTTGTGCAGGTGCCAGACATGCTGAAGTCACTCTCGTTCATCGAGAAGGACTCAAAGAGGTTCCCGAACACGCACGGATGGGCCTATGCCCAGTTCGACTACGTTGCCGGGTCCAAGACGTTCAAGCCTGCTGTGACCGGCTCCGCATGCGGGTATGCGTGCCACTCGAAGGTGGCGTCGAGGGATTACATCTACACCGCGTATCCCGTGCGGTAGCGATACACAGGCAACCAGCAACTGATATCGATCGATACCTTCGTCTGATGGATATCCGCGCAGCGATCTGGTTTCATGACGCCAACAACGGAAGTCCATCGACGGCCGTTTTCACCGAGTACGGGAAGCGATGAATACCTCGACAAGATCTCGGCAAGTGATCGGCGAAGATCGCCTCCCCACAGACGACGGACTCTCCGCGTTTGAAAGCGCACGCTCGCGCCTGTTTGGCATCGCTTACCGGATGCTCGGCAGTGTGGCGGAGGCGGAGGATGTGGTCCAGGACGCCTGGACGCGATGGCAGTCGACCGATCGCCGCGTGGTCCAGGATTCGCAGGCGTTCCTCGCGACGACGGCGATGCGCCTGGCGATCAATGTGCTTCAGTCCGCGCGCATGCGCCGCGAAACGTACGTCGGGCCGTGGTTTCCCGAACCGATCGATACCAGCGCCGATCCCTCAGTGGGCGCCGAGCGCGCCGAGGCACTGGAGCTCGCCGTCCTCATGCTGCTCGAACGGCTCTCGCCGGCGGAACGCGCCGCCTACGTGCTGCGCGAGGCATTCAACTACCCGCACAAAGAAATCGCCGAAGTTCTCCGCGTCGAAGAGGCCAACGCGCGTCAGCTCGTCACTCGCGCACGCCAGCATGTGACAGGTGGACGGCGAGCACGCGTCAGCGACGACGAGCAGCAACGCCTCCTGCATGCGTTCGTTGCCGCGTCGCAGACCGGTGACGTCGCCGCGCTCGAGCGCCTGTTCGCGGCCGACGTCGTCTCGCAGGCTGATGACGGCGGATTGATTCGTGCGGCTCAGAAGCCGGTCGCCGGCGGCGAGCGGGTCGCGAAGTACATCGGCTCCGTCTCCGAATGGGGCTTGAGGGGCGTTACCGTCACCATGATTCAGGCCAACGGCGCGACGTGCGTGTCTTGTCACGCGCCGGCGTCCTGACAATGCTCGCCGCGACCGATACGATCGTCCAATAGATCCCCGGTAGGCGAGCGATCCAATCTAGGCGGGAGAGATGCCAGGACGACCATGGCCTCTCACATCCGCGTGATGCGTACAAACCTCGCCGGCCTCGCGCTGCTGGGAGCGGTCGCCGGTGTCGCAGGTTGTGGCGGCAAAGCGGCGGCGCCGGCCCCTCCGCCCCCTGAGGTCGAGGTTGCCGAAGTCGTCCAGCGGGACACGCCTATTTACAGCGAATGGGTGGCGGTCCTGGACGGCTACGTCAACGCCCAGATCCAGCCTCACGTGTCGGGCTACATCATCCGGCAAAGCTACAAAGAGGGATCGATCGTCAAGCGGGGCGACGTCCTCTTTGAAATCGATCCCAGGCCGTTCCAGGCCGCGCTGGATCAGACAAAGGCGCAGCTCGCACAGGCGGAGGCGCAGCTGGGCAAAGCCGCGCTCGACGTCGAGCGAGACATCCCGCTGGCAAAAGAGCGTGCCATCGCGCAAAGCCAGCTCGACACGGAAATCCAGGCGCGGCTGGCGGCACAAGCCGTGGTCCAGGCTGCAAAAGCGAGCGTCGAGCAGGCCGAGCTCAACCTCGAGTGGACCAAGGTGACCTCTCTGGTCAGCGGGATCGCCGGCATCGCGCAGGTGCAGATCGGAAACCTGGTTGGTCCGACCTCGGTGCTCACTTCGGTGTCACAGGCGGACCCGATCAAGGCCTACTTCACGGTGAGCGAACAGCAGTTCATCGATTTCCATCGCCGGTTTCCCACGGAGGCAAGCGTCGAGGAGGAACGCAAGCGCATCCCTCTGCAATTGATCCTCGGCGACGGCAGCGTGTACGAGCGGACCGGTTCCATCTTCTTTGCCGACCGCGAGGTCAACCCGGCAACTGGCGCCATCCGCATCGCGGGCGTCTTCCCGAATCCCAACAACCTGCTTCGCCCGGGCGGCTACGGCCGTGTGCGTGCCTCGGTGAGGACGCAAAACGGTGCGTTGCTCATACCGCAGAAGGCCGTCACGGAGCTCCAGGGCAGCCGGCAGGTCGCGGTGGTCACGAGCGACGACAAGGTGAGTATCCGGTTGGTCACCGTTGGCGATCAGGTCGGCGACTCGTGGATCGTCACCGCGGGACTCAAACCCGGTGAGCGCGTGGTTGTCGAAGGGCTGCAGAAGGTGCGCGACGGCATGCTCGTCAAGATGGTCTGGGCCCCTGCCAAGGGCGGAGGCTAGGCGTGTCGAAGTTTTTCATCAATCGTCCGATCGTCGCCATCGTGATCTCGATTCTCACCGTGATCGTGGGGGCGATAACCATCCTCGCTCTGCCGGTGTCGCAGTTTCCAGCCATCGCGCCGCCGGAGGTGCAGGTCAGCACCACCTACGTCGGCGCCGACGCGCAAACCGTGGAAGCGTCCGTGGCCACGCCGATCGAACAGCAGATGAGCGGCGTGGACAACATGAACTACATGTACTCGGTCAACGCCTCGACCGGCGACATGAGGCTGATCGTCGACTTCGACGTGAAAACCGATACGAATACGGACCTCATCCTGACGCAAATCCGCGAGACGCAGGCCGCGTCGCAGCTTCCGGCGGAAGTCACCGCCTTCGGCGTCACCGTGCAGAAGACGCTCACCTCGCCGCTGATGCTGATCAGCCTGTTTTCGCCGAGCGGCGCTTACGACTCGAAGTTCCTCGCCAACTACGCGTACATCAACCTCTACGATCAATTGAGCCGCGTGCCGGGTATCGGCAGCGTGCAAGTCTTTGGCGCCGGCAAGTACGCCATGCGCCTGTGGGTCAAGCCCGATCAACTGGCCAAACTTTCCATCACCGTGCCGGAGATCGTCTCCGCCATCCAATCGCAGAACACGGTGAATCCCGCCGGACAGATCGGCGGCGAGCCCGCGCCGAAGGGACAGCAGTTCACTTATTCGGTCCGCGCGCAGGGCCGGCTGACCACGCCCGAAGAATTCGAGACCATTGTCGTCCGCGCCGCGCCCGACGGCGGCATCGTGCGCATCAGCGACGTCGCTCGCGTCGAGATGGGCGCGCAGGACTACACGATCACCAGCCACTTGAACGGCAACCCGAGCGCCCTCGTGGCCGTTTATCAGCTGCCTGGCTCGAATGCGGTGCAGGCGGCGGCGGCGGTCCAGGCGCTGCTCGCGGAGCAGAAACGTCGACTGCCGCAGGGCATCGAGTACACCGTTACGCTGGATACGACGCGCGCTGTCTCGGAAGGCATCAGGGAAATCGTCAAGACACTGTTCATCGCGATCGTCCTGGTGATCATCGTGGTGTATGTCTTCCTGCAAGGCTGGCGCGCGACCCTGATTCCGCTGCTGGCGGTGCCGGTATCGCTCGTCGGGACCTTCGTACTCTTCCCACTGTTCGGATTCTCCATCAACACGCTGTCGCTGTTCGGCCTCGTGCTGGCAATCGGGCTCGTCGTGGACGACGCGATCGTCGTCGTTGAGGCGGTCGAGCACCACATCGACGAAGGCATGTCGCCGAAGGACGCGACCTTCAGGGCGATGGAGGAAATCTCGGGGCCGGTCGTCGGCATCGCCCTGGTGCTCTCCGCCGTCTTCATTCCGACCGCGTTCATCCCGGGGATCACGGGTCGTCTGTACCAGCAGTTCGCCGTCACGATTGCGATCTCGGTTCTGATTTCCGCTTTCAACGCGCTGACGTTGAGTCCAGCCTTGTCGGCGCTGCTGCTGCAGCCGCGACGGAAGAGCCGCGGCCTCCTGCGCCGATTGTTCGATGGCTTCAACCGCGTCTTTGCGTGGGCGTCTGACGGCTACCTGCACGTCACCCGGGCTCTCATCCGCAAGAGCGCCGTGGCGTTCGTCGTGCTGATCGCCTGTGGTCTGCTTGCGGCCTTCTTCGAGTCGAGGCTGCCCTCGAGCTTCCTGCCGGACGAGGACCAGGGCTACATGTTCATGAACCTGCAGCTGCCCAACGCCTCGTCGCTGCAACGGACGGAAGCGGTCGCGCGCCAGATCGAAGACGTGCTCGCCAAGACTCCCGGGGTTGAATCCACGGCCAGCGTGATCGGGTTCAGCCTGCTGAGTCTCACGCGATCCAGCTATAACGCGTTTTTCTTCGTGACCTTGAAGGAGTGGACGGACCGCAGGCGGAGGGAAGAACAGTACCAATTCATTCGCCAGGACGTTAACCGGAAACTTGCCGGCCTGGCGCAGGGCATTGCGTTCTCGTTCTCGCCGCCGGCCATTCCTGGCGTGGGTACCTCCGGCGGCTTCACCTTCGTGCTCGAGGATCGTTCGGGAAAGGACGTGGCGTTTCTCGCCGAAAACGTCGGTAAGTTCCTCGCCGCGGCGCGCAAGCGTCCGGAACTCGCCCTGGTCAACACGACCTTCATTCCCAACGTGCCGCAGCGCTTCATCGCGGTCGATCGCGACAAGGTGCTTAAGCAGGGCGTTGATATCAGGGACGTGTATCGAACCATTCAGGCCTTCATGGGGGGATCGTTCATCAACTACTTCAACCGGTTCGGCCGTCAGTGGCAGGTGTATGTCGAGGCGGAAGGTGCGTACCGAGATCGCGTCGAAAATGTCGGGGAGTTCTACGTGCGGAACAACAAGGGCGATATGGTGCCGCTCTCGACGCTGACGCGGTTTGAAAGCCGCACCGGCCCGGAATTCACGATGCGGTACAACCTGTACCGCTCGGCGCAGATCATCGGGTCGGCGGCGCCCGGCTACAGTTCGGCGCAGGCGATGTCGGCACTCGAGAGTGTTTTTGCCGAGACCATGCCCGCGGAGATGGGATACGACTACCTCGGGATTTCTTTTCAAGAAAAGCTGGCGCAGCAAGGCGTCCCGCCGGCGGCGATTTTCGGATTTTCTCTGCTGGTCGTGTTTCTGATTCTCGCCGCGTTATATGAGAGCTGGTCGCTGCCTTTCAGCATTCTGCTGGGCACGCCGGTCGCGGTGTTCGGCGCCTTTGCCGCGCTGTGGCTGCGACGGGTCGTCCTCGGCGCGTACCTGCCGCCCTATCTGGTACAGATCGAAACCGACGTCTATTCCCAGATCGGTCTGGTCATGCTCATCGGGCTGGCGGCAAAGAACGCCATCCTGATCGTCGAGTTTGCCAAGGACCGATACGAGCGCGGCAGGCCGCTCGTCGACGCCGCGCTCGAAGGCGCGCAGACCCGCCTCCGCCCGATCCTGATGACGTCGTTCGCGTTCATCCTGGGATGTGTCCCACTGTGGACCGCGTCGGGAGCCGGCTCCGTGTCGCGGCAGATCATGGGCACCACCGTGATCGGCGGCATGCTGGCTGCCACCTGCATCGCGATCTTCGTCATCCCCGTCCTGTTCGTCACCGTTGAAAAGCTGACGGCCAGGGGCAAAGCCATGACAGCCGTGACGCTCCTGCCTCCAACGCCGGGAGAAGGACGCGCCCACGGAGATGCGTGACGTGCAGCAACGAACGGCGTTGGCGCGGCTCGGGCTGATTGTGGTTCTCGCCGGGGGCTGCACCGTTGGTCCGAACTACAAAAGGCCCGTCGTGACCGTGCCGCAGGACTACCGCGGATTGCCCGAAGACCAGGCTGGTCACCCAGATCCCGTCTCGCTTGCCGATCAGAAATGGTGGGAGGTGTTTCAGGACGAAACGCTGCAAGAGCTCATTCGCAGCGCGCTGCAGCAGAACTACGATGTGCGCATCGCAGCCGTCCGGATCCTCGAGGCGCGTGCGCAGCTCGGCATCACCCGCGCCGATCAGTTTCCCACCGCGGCCGCCGGCGCCGCCGCGTTGAACGAACGTCTTCCTCAGTCGCGGATCTCGCCGGTAACCAACACGACCGCCTACCAGGTGAACGTGTCGGCAGAATGGGAGCTCGACTTCTGGGGGAAGTTTCGACGCGCGACGGAATCGGCCCGCGCGAACCTGCTGGCCAACGAGTGGGCGCGCCAGGAGGTGATCAGCACCGTGGTGAGCGACGTCGCGTCCGCGTACTTCCAGCTGCGAGAGCTGGATCTCGAGCTCGAAATTTCGAGCCAGACGCTGGCGTCCCGTCGCGACTCGCTGCGCCTGACGCAATTGCTTGCCGACCGCGGCGCGACGTCGCTCCTCGACGTCCGGCAAGCGGAACAACTGGTGTTCGGCGCCGCGGCATCCATTCCAGACCTCGAAGAGCGCATCGAACAGCAGGAGAATTTCATCAGCGCGCTGCTTGGCAACAATCCGCAGGCGGTGCCGCGGGGACGCCGGCTCACCGACCAGCCGCGCGCGCCCGCGGTCCCGGCCGGATTGCCGTCGGCGTTGCTCGAACGACGGCCTGACATCCGCCAGGCGGAGCAGCAGGTGGTCGCCGCCAATGCGAGCATCGGCGTGGCCAAAGCCGACTATTTTCCGCAGATTGCCCTGACCGGGACCGGCGGCTCTCAGAGCTCCGCCTTGACGAACCTGTTCGGCGGGCCCGCCGGACTGTGGACGTTGGCGGCGAGCGCCGCGCAACCCATTTTCCAAGGTGGGAGACTCCGCAATCGCGTCGAGTTGGCGGAGGCGCAACAGCAGGAGGCGGCCCTCTTTTATCAGAGGGCTATCCAGCAAGCCTTCCGCGAAGTCTCCGATGCGCTCATCGCCTATCGCAGGAGCCAGGAATTCCGCATCCAGCAGGAGCAGCTCACACGCTCCGCCGAGGATGCAACCCGGTTGTCGAACATGCGCTACTCGGGAGGCGCCACCAGCTATTTGGAGGTGCTGGACAGCGAGACGCGAAAGTTCGCGGCGCAGCTCAACCTCGCCCAAGCGCAGCTCAACGAACTGCAGTCCATGGTTCGCATTTATCGCGCGTTGGGCGGCGGTTGGAATTGACGAGCCAATTCCGGCACAACAACGCGCGCAGCGTTATCGCCGCTGGGGCACCGGCTGGCTGAGCCACTCCTCGAACCGGATCTGGCCGAGCCGCGCCTCGCCGGCAGGAATCAGCGACCGCTCGCCGACCTCGGCCCCGAAGTACCGCGCGTGCGGGTCGACGACCACCTCGCGAGGGTCGTTGCGCGCGGCGAGACCCTGACGGATAAGTTCGTCAAAACGGAACTGTTGGGGGCCCGCCACTTCGACCATGCCATTCAGCGGCGCGCCCACCGCGACTCCGGCGACCGCCGTCGCGACGTCATCCGCCGCCATCGGTTGAATGAGTACGGGCGGCAACCGCACCATCGTCCCCTCGGTGGCGTCATCGGCGATGCGCTTGACGAACTCGAAGAACTGCGTCGCGTGAACGATCGAGTACGGGATCCCGCCACTCCTGATGAGCGTTTCCTGCGCGTCCTTCGCTCGAAGGTAGGCACTGTCGGGGATGCGCCCGGTTCCCACGACGGACAGCGCGACGTAATGCTTCACACCGGCGGCTGCCGCGTACTTGAGAAGGTTACGCGTGGAGGTGGTGAAGAACTGCATGACGGCCGTTTCCTCGAACGAAGGAGAGTTCGAGACGTCGACGACGACCGACGCGCCTGGAAGGATATCTGCCAGGCCCTCACCGGTGAGCGTGTTGACGCCGGTGTCTGGCGATGCCGGCACGGCTTCATGGCCGTGTTCCCTCAGTCTGGTCACGAGCTTCGATCCGATGAGCCCGGTGCCGCCGATGATGACGAGTTTCATGATCGATGCTCCTTTCACGTCACTTGACGGGCGTCAGAATCGGTGCGCCCTTGCCCTTCACCAGGACCACCAGGAACTTCGCCGGCGCCGTCTTGCTCGCGTTTCGACTGACGACATGCACGTCGTCCGGTCCCTCATACCAGGTCTGGCCTGCCGTCAACGTGACGGGGTCCTGGCCCTTCACCTGCATCACGATCGAGCCTTCGAGGACGTAGAGCAGCGCCTGCGCAGAATGCGTATGAGCCGGGCTCGATTCTCCAGGCGAGTACTCGACGGTGATCATCACGAGCTCTCTGCCTGGCACCCCTGCGAGATCCTTGGACAAGAGTGATCGGACCGCATCGCCCTGAGCCACGAGTGTGCCGCCCGCAAGCGACAGCGAGAGTGCCAACGCTGCTGTGGTCTTCATTGCCGTTCCCTCCAAACGCCAGTTGCTGCGCCGATCGGGCTACCCGCGGTGGCCAGCGCCTTCGTCGGCGATGTCGCCGACATTGTCCGGATCGATACACTCCGATCGGCCCCACTGATCTTCGACCGGATCACGTGAGCGTCTCCTCCGCTGCCAAAACCAACGCACCGTGTGTGTCTCCTCTTGCCGCTCGTATCAGCCGAGTCAACAGGTCTCGGCCATCATGTTCCACCGTCGTCACTATGGACCGCGTCAGCCGCGGTTCTGTGACAGGCACCTCAGCAACCGGACGTTACATCGATTTGATTCAATGTCTCCCCACTGTGTCACATCACGACGTGGTTTCCGGTCCTTCTGAATACATGTAGGCTCTCGACCCGGCACCTGGACGGGAAGGAATGGAGACCAATGACCAATTCCATTGATGCTCAGAACGCACGTGTAATCGCGGGCGTCAGTGTGCCTGACTCGCCGCTCATCACCGAGGTTCTTGAATACGCGCAGAAGGTTTACGACCCCTACCTCTTCAATCACGCCATGCGATCGTGGCTGTTCGCCGCGAAGATCGGGCAGGCGAAAGGTATCGACTGTGATCTCGAGGTGGTCGCGGTCGGCACCATCCTCCACGACATTGGCCTCTCGCCCGCCGTCTCGGGCGCCAATCGCTTCGAGGTCAACGCCGCGGCCGCGGCCCGGTCGTTCGTCCAGGAACGCGGCATCTCGCCCCCCCGCGCGCAGCTCATCTGGGATCTCGTCGCCCTCAACTCGACCCCATCAATTGCGCTTCACAAGGAAGCGGAAGTCGCGCTGGGCACCATGGGCATCGGGCTCGACTACGGTGGGTTCTTCATCGAGCTGGTCCCGTCAGGGGACGTGACCGAAATTCTTCGGGCATTCCCACGTCTCAAGATGAAAACCCAATTCACAGAGGCGTGCTGCCGCCTCGTCGCCGCGAAGCCGGAGACAACCTCCGACAATTTCCTGCGCGATTTCGGCGAGCGCTTCGTGCCCGGCTACAAGGCAACATCGACCGTCGATTTGTTGATGAACGCACCGTTTGAGGAATAGCGAGAGCCGATCTGCGACTTACGGTCTCCGGAAAATCACGCACCTTGAAGGAGGCACAGTATGAGACGAATTGTTTTTGTGCTGGTTGCAGTTGCCGCGCTGCCCGGAGTGATCGCCTCCATGGCGGGCGGAATCGGACACGCCGCTCAGGAGACCGCACCGGTCTTCGTGAAAAAGATTCCACCCGGCTACCGTGACTGGAAGGTGGTCTCAGTGGCCCACGAAGCAGGTGACCTCAACGATATTCGTGCGGTTCTAGGGAACGATATCGCGATCAAGGCGTATCGAGAGGCCAAGCTGCCGTTTCCGGAAGGCGCAATCGTTGGCCGAATAGCCTGGAGCTACGTCCCCTCTGAGGAAAACAACAAGGTCTTTGGCCGTGAGCAATCGTTCGTGGCGGGCTCACCTACCGATGCCTACCTTCAATTCATGGTCAAGGACTCGAAGAAGTACGCCGCGACGGGAGGCTGGGGGTACTCGTCATTTGATAAGGACGGCAAACCTACGGACGAGAAACTGATGACGACATGCTTCCCCTGCCACCAAGCCATCAAGGATCGCGACTATGTCTTCAGCCGTTACTCACGTTGATCCGAAACTGAAGACACGTACACCTGTAGGCTCAGTTCACGATCCTCAACGTTCAGGCCGGATGAATCATCTCTCGCGCATGCCACGGCATTGTTGAGCAGGACCTGCCGTGACGCGGACTCCACACCGAAGCCGAGCCCTGCCTGAAAATCGACCAGCAACATTGCGCAGGTCTCGGGTCTCAAGAGCGTGTCGGTTGTAGCCACTTGCATCCTCCTAGAGTTTGTCGACCTCACCACTTGACCATCGGCAGAGGTGTGAACGGGTGCTTCCAGAAGCGATCAATCGTCAGCTCAACGAGCCGGCGATGAAAGCCCGCGCTCGGCCACGTGGCGGCGACGCCGGCGATGAACCGGCGCGGGAGGCCGAACCGTCGCAACCCGCGCGTGACGTCAATCCAATCTGCCCGCCGAAATGGTTCGACCAGCGACTGTGGATTGGCGCGCGAGGGCGTCACTTTATGGTGATCCACGATCATCGCCTCGATCTCGGGGATCCAGTCCGCCATTCCTCGAGCCGCGAGGTACTCGCGCGCGATCCTGACTGATGGAGCGATGTAGTCGAACGTCTTGTTCGTCCAGATCCCGAGATCGTGGAAGACGGCTGCGACAGCTATCTTCTCGAGCTCGACGCGGCTGTCTCCCACGATCGCAAGGCACAGATTCACAACCCGGTAGACGTGGTTCCGATACGGGATGAGGTCGTGCCCCAACTCCGACGCGTGATTGCCCAGAACCTCCTCGACGGTCGGGAGGCTGGTCAGGAGGCTAGCGCGGTCGGCGCACTGCAACATCGGCCTCGAATTCCAACAGTCAACTGCGCGCAACGAAGACCGAACGACCGTTCTAAATGTGACAGGTGCAAGTAGAACGACGTTGTCACATCACGACGCGCTTCCCGGTCCTAGCTGGCACAACGCACCGCTGACGTCCTGCCGTCAGGGAAGACGAGGAAGAGGAAATGACCACCGAATCGACCATCACTGACCACGAAGCAGCACTGATCGACCGCGCGAACGCGACGAAAGCCACACCCGTTGTCTTCGTTCACGGGCTCTGGCTGCTGCCTTCGAGCTGGGACCGCTGGGTGACGCTGTTCGAAGAGGCCGGCTACGTCGGGGTGACACCGGGATGGCCTGACGATCCCGACACCGTCGCCCAGGCCCGAGAGCACCCTGAGGTGTTCGCGGGCAAGGGGATCAGCGAGATCGCGGACTACGAGGAGGCGATCATCCGCCGCCTGGATCGGAAGCCCGTGATCATCGGCCACTCATTCGGGGGCCTGCTGACCATGATTCTCGCGGGCCGCGGGCTCGCCGCCGCGTCGGTCGCGATCAGCCC